>ERZ1023654.230-NODE-230-length-20179-cov-24.023703_pt1 | contig 20179 bp, 18 predicted proteins | sample MGYA00380338_ERZ1023654 | MGnify/ENA primary metagenome ERZ1023654 (study PRJEB33179, sample SAMN07448980) | human gut metagenome | biome: Human-gut; feature: Human associated habitat; material: Faeces | host: Homo sapiens | place: India: Bhopal | collected...
TACCGGATTTTTGATTCGAATTTTGAACACCCTACCTGTAAGGGCAAAAGCTTTATAAATTGCCACGAGTTTTAAAGCTTTTGCCCTTACAGGGCGACAGGTTTGCGAACAAAATAACCCAGGGCGATGCCCTGGGCTAAGAGCTTCTGCCCTTTCAGGGCGTGTGGGATAAAACTTGCGAAACTTGAGTTTAGAGCCCACTTGAAAAAGTCAATTTTACAAAAAATCAGCTATTGATTATCAATAAGTTACAAAGACAAAAAATGTGATTTTCGACTTTTTAAAGTGGGCTCAGTTTATAACTCTGAACACGCTAAACTTGAAGTCATTAGAAATGATATTTCGAACCCACGCTGAGACGCAGTTCCACCTCGGCAGGATTGCACCAGTGGGGAGCCTCCAGGTTCTTGGTAGAAAGCGTGGCGGAAGGTTCAAGATACAGTTCCACACGAGGCGACACGCGCAGGCCAGCCTGCATGGCAGCATGAAGACCCGGAGCATAGTTGGGCGTGCGGTGCTCCTTGGTGCTTACTGCCACCTGGGCACCCAGCAGACCCGTGATCTGCACCAGTTCGTCGTCGGAAGGCTCGCCCGTAACGGCACTCTTCAGGTTCATCATGTAGTCGGCACGAAGGGCTGTGAGCGTCTTGCTGCCCAGGTTGGGCGAAGGCACGAGGGTGTTGCCCAAAGCCACCTGGATGCCGCTCAGAGAGCTGAACCAATGGCCGTAACCGATGTCGGTGGGAAGAGTGAGACGGCGACCGATGCTTCCTCCGTCGCCCATGTTGCCTGTATAGACACCCGTTCCGGCACTCAGGAAGACGTAATTTCTGCGGGATGGAGCCTCGTCGAGGTCCTTGTTGCGGGAGCTGCGCTGCACGTTGTACTCCACACCCAACTGCACCTGGGGTTGCAGACGATGCGAACGATAGCCTTTGTAGCGCGAGGTGAACTCATAGCCCAACTGGGCCTCGCCCAGCAGGTTGACGTGCGACGAGAGGCGCAGGGCAAGCTGTCCGCCGGCATGAAGGTCGGAGTTGAGACGGGTGTACTCGGAGTGGTCGGCACCAAGATTGAAGCCCAGCACGGAGCGCAGGGAGAGCACACGCGAGTTGTCGCAACCATAGCTGACGGCCGTGAGGTCGGTCATCCAGTCGAAACCGCCCGTTGCCGCACCGTAGTAGCGCTCGTTGATGGGGCGTCCGAACATGCCCTGGAAACTGTAGCGGAAGCCTGCCATCGGAGCCGACCAGTGGGTGTAGCTGATGCGTGCCACAGGCATGTAGCGCTTCCACTCGTCGTACTGGAAGAGGCGCACCGCCATACCTCCCGTGAGGGCGAAGCTGTTGCGTCGCATCTTCATGTTGTCCTCTGCCTGATGGGCCTTACGCGACATTTCCTCGTGATAGGTGTAGACGAATCCAGCCATGAGCGAGCTGGTCACGTCGAGCTTGTCGACCGTATAGGCATTGGGCGCCCAACGGCTGTTGTAGAGGTCGAAACGGGGCTCGAGCACGAAGTCGATGTCGCGCGAGAGGCGGACATTGGCCTGCAGACCGGCTCCTACGTTCAGACTGTAGCGCGACTCGGTGTACCAGTCGCGCGAGTAGTTGAAGCCGATTCCCGCCAGGGCGTTGACCCAGAAGCGTCGCTCGGGCTTGAGTCCGCCGAAGGCATTGTGCAGGTTGAGCATATAGTCGAGACGGGCACCTATGGCACGCATACGAGTCGCGTCGTTCTGCATGAAGGTGGTGGTGTTGAGGTTCAGACGAAGTGCGTTGCAGGGGTCGATCCACTTGCCGAGCGACACAGCCACGCTCATGCCCGTGTTGTCGTGCCAGTCGCTGACGTGAGCGCTGCCCAGGAACAGGGGTCCTGCCTGCACGCCGGCAAAGAGTCCGTCGGCAAAGCTGTGGGGCGTGGAGAAATAGGAACGCATGTTGCCCCTGCGCACGTCGGGCATACGGACGCCCAGACCCATGGTGAGACTTGCCATAGGGCGAAGATTGCGCCAGGTCTGCACCTGCGACACGTTATCCTGCGTCACGCCCACACGTGTCTCTGCATAGACGTAGGTGATGGGCGAGAAAGCATACTGTCCGCGCAGACCCATGTGAGCGCCGAAGCCGTGGTCGTTGTGCTTGTTCTCACGCGAATACGACAGGTCGATGCCGGCAATGCCGTACACCTCGAAGGGATGCTGGCTGTAGTGAGTGCCGGGCTGGGCGATGGCGGTGATGTTGAGCAGATAGTCGAGGCCCACGGAGGCGTATTTCGTCTCCTTGCCGCAGATTTTGTAGGCTCCGCCATAGAAGTTGAGCCTTACTCCGTGTTCGGGCGAGATCCAGTCGCCCAAGCCCATCTCGGCGATGGGACCCAGCTTGACGTTGTGGCGGCCCATGAGATTGCCTCCGAAACCGAAATCCATGAACAGATGGTCCATGAACTTCTTGTCCTTGTACGACTTGGTGACCTGTGGGCGCTGCAACATATAGTCGAGAGCGCTCTTCGAGAGCTGCGCCTTACCGGTGAGGGGTGCGCCCGCCATGATGAGGGCGCTTATGAGGATGAAATCTTTTCTTTTCATGATGATCTGTGTGTGTGTTTATTGTTGTTTATCCGTAGACAGGAGGTCGGTCACGTCGCCGTCGCTCTTGGCGATTTCCTTGAGCGAGGCGTCCATGGCGAAGGCTCGTTTGAGCTCCTCGTAGGCCTCGGTGGGGTCGTTGGTACGGTTCAGACAGATGGCACGGAGATAGTGGCTCACAGCCTCGTTGTCGGGCAACTGACGGCTCATGCGCAGGGCTGCGTCGTCGAGCTTCATGGCAAGGAGCATCACCACCTCGTTGCGCTTGCCGGTCTTGGCGATGGTGGCGTAGTTTTTGGCATCGTAACGGCTGTTGAGAACGGCGTTGACGGCCAGTATGGTGTGGGTCGACTCGTTGTCGTTGACGAAATGGGCCACGGAGTCGGCAGAGGCATAAAGGCCCTCGTTGAGCAGGGTGATGAGCTGGTTGACGTTGACTTCCTGAGGGGCATTCGCTCCGGCGAAGGGGCGCAACAGGGAGGCGTCGTACTGGCGATGGTTGATGAGCTGCACAGAGAGGTCGTTGGCTGCTGCCATGAACGAGGGGTACACCTCGAGTGCCTGGCGCATCATGGCGACGCGCTTCGCTGTGTCGGCCTCGGCACGGTAGAGCTTGAAGAACTCATACTTCGACAGCTGGCTGTAGTCCTGGGCGTAGAGCTGAGCAATCTCGTCGATGGTAAGGGTGCGGTAAACGTTGTAGTGCAGGGTGTAGTCCACACGGCGCAACTGGGGCAGACAGCGGGTGGCGATGATCTTGTGATAGAAAGGCAGGCGCTGGATGGCTCTGCCCTGGGCCTCGATATTGCCAGGATGAGCAGCCAGGATGGCCTCTACCCTGTCGGCCTCACTGGCAAGGGTGTCCTTGCGGAGTATCTCGGCCACACGCGACCAGGGAGCCACCGTGGCGTCGGACGTGAAGGTCATTCCCTGGGTCATGTCGGCAGGAAGGGTGCGCTTCAGGAAGCCGAGGGCGTAGTCCATACGCATCTTGGCCAGACTCATGTTGCGGGAGTAGCGTCCCTCAGGCGACGACTGACCTCGGAGCTCGAGCGAGCTGAGCGAGGCGCCCTTCGACTGGGAAATGGTCTCTATCTGCTGACGGAGCTTGTCGATCTCGGAGGCGTTCTGCGGGTCGCTGCTGTCGAAGACGGCCTTGCCCACGGGGAAACGGAGGTTCACCTTGCCCTGACTGTCGCGAAGCTGCACCTCCTTCTTGGGGAAGTAGGCTGAGTCGGTAAGTTCGTGGGCGGCAAAGCTGTAGTCGAGGAAGCGCAGGGGGTTGACGGTTCCACGGGCGATGATGGTGGTGTCGCGGTAGAGGATGCGGTTGTAGTTCTCGATGGCCATATAGACGTCGCAGGAGAAGTCGTCCTTCACGTGCTCCACGTAGATGGAGTCGTTGTAGCCTATGATGTCGTTGGTGCGGCCTTTCTCACGTGTCTGCTCGCTCTTCACGGTGATGTAGCGTGCCAGAGGGTCGCCGGCAAGCGAGTCGTTGAGGTCGAAACTGTAGAGTCGGTCCTGCGTCTCGTTGTACTCGCGTGCGTCGTACACCATCGGTTTCATGAGGGTCACCTGCTTGCGGGTGGCGTTGTTGAGCACGGGCTGAACCACGAGTCGGGTGTTGTGCGAGAACATCTCGCGGGGCACACGCACACGGGTCTTCACATGGAAATAGTTGCCTCTGACCTCGATGTCGGTTGGCTCGGGCAGGATCTTGTCGGTAATGCGCTTCTGCGAGATGGTCACCTCCTTGAGCGAGACACTCTCCTCTTCGAGCACCACGCGCAGTCGCGACTTGCCCTTCACGTCCACTTCCTTGGTCTTCATACCCACCATGGAGAAACGCAGACGGGCATTGGAACGCACGTTGACGGCAAAGGTTCCGTCGACATCGGTCATGGCAAGCACACGGCGTGTGGAGGCGTCGGAAACGTTGACACCGATACAGGGTGAGCCGTCCGACTTGACAACTACCGTACCCAGCACTCGCATCACCTCCTGTGCGGAGACGTCCGACACGGTGAGCAAGAAGATGGCGACAAGAAAAGTAATGGAGCGAAGAGGCTTCATGAATAATAAGTTATGAGTAGTCATAAATTGCATTCTTATCTTATTTTTTGGATGTATATATAAGTATGTTCATGCATACGTTTTGCAAATACGTTTTTGTGAAATCTTATGCTGATAAAATTTTGTGAAATCTTATGCTGATAAAAAAAGAGAACTATACACGTGAAAGCCTTCGTATGTGTGTGGCTTCCAGGGAATTGTGCTTTTTACTTAATCAGATACACGAAGGTTACACCAGCCTTGATGGGGATAGGTCGCCACCCTTTCACATTGGCCTCGCCGGGCTCATACTCGTCCTTGTCCCAACTCATCTCCTGCACGTGAGCCATTCCCACTCCAAGGGTCGTCTCAAGACTCCATCGTCGCGACAGCACGAAACTGTAGCCGTAGGTAACGCCTCCACCATAGAGGTCGCCCTTATGGCGATTGCCCCCACGCACGTAGTTGTAGTGACATCCTATGCCGGCAATTCCGACAAAATGACCTGTCTGCGGACGGGCGCTGAACCAGTAACGCACCTCTGGCGTGATCATGGCGCCACGGGTGTCGATGTTAAAGACCTTGATGCGGTTGTAAGCTGCCTCGAAATTGAAGGTGACGTGGCGATTGACCCTGAACTCAGCTCCGAGGTTGGGAGTAGAGGCCGCCCAGTAGAGGGCATTGGTCTTGACAGCCACTCGCTGGGCCTTCGTCTGCATGGGAGCCAGAAGGCTGGCTGAAAGGACAGCCAGCATGCACCATGCTTTTGCTTTCTTTAAGTGATAAATAACCATATATATTTATAAATGTGATTCTTATTTTTTTAGTTTTCTCCAACTCCCCTACTTCTGCTTGTTGAGTCGCTTGATGACGGCGTAAGCATCGTAGAGTCCCAGCTCGCCAGCCTTGGAAAGATCCTGGATGGCGGCTTGCTTGTTGCCAGATTTCGAACGGGCAATGCCTCGGTTGTAGTAAGCCTCGGCAAGGTTGGAGTCGATGCGGATGGCAATGGAATAGTCGTCGATGGCCTTGGACAGCTCGTTGCGCCCTGCATGCAGGTTGCCACGGTTGTAATACACATAGGCGTTGTTGCCGTTCTGACGGATGGCGTCGCTGAAGTCGGCCTCGGCAGAATGGAGATTGGTAATGCCCTTGCCCTCGGAGAGGTTGAACTCGTCGAGCTCGGTCTGACAGACGGCACGTTGCCAGTAGGCTATGGAGCTCTTGCCTCCACGACCCACGTACTCGGTAAAGTCGGCTATGGCCGCCTCGAAATCGCGCAACACGGAATGGGCCACGGCACGGAGCAACAGCAGGTGGGTTTTCTCGGCGTCGCTCTTTGCCACGCTGAGCTCGGCCGACAGGCGATCGATCATGGAGAAGAGCTCCATCGACTCGGCCTCGTTGAGCTGGTCCTTGCTGCACACGATGTAGAGTTTGTGCTTGGCTTTCTTGTCGAGGGTCATGTTGAAGGCGTCCACCTCCTTGTCGTAAGCCTGAATGGTGCTCAGACTCTTATTGTTGGGGAAGTAAGACAGCTGATACATAGGCAGATAGCCGGCTTCGACCACACGGTTCTGCACCTTTCCACGATACTCGCTCTTGTACTCATGCTCGTACTTGGGCGCATCTTCGACCACGAGCGAGGCGTACTTGTTGGGGTCTATCTCCGAACGCTTGCGCATGGCCTTCTTGGTCTTCGCGCTCCATCGGGGTTGAATGCCTAAGTGCTTGTTCATCTGAGCCTTGAAGATGCGGAACTCGTCGAGCTCGGCCTTGGCTGTCATTCCCAACCGACGGTAACAGCCTGCACGATACGACAGACCCGTCCAGAAGTTGGGGAACTGGTTGATGACCGTCGTGTAGTCGCGGATAGCCGCCTTCAGGTCGCCCACCTTGTCGTGTAGCAAGGCTCGGTTGAAGATGGCCATGAAGTTCTTGGGCTCCATCTTGATGACGAAGTCGAAATCTTCGATGGCTCGGTTGTTGTCACCCAACTGCACGCGCATCAGTCCACGGTTGTAGTGGGCCAGGAAGTTGTTGGGGTCTATGTCGAGGGCGTTGTCGTAATCGCTCATCGCTCCTCGGAGGTTGTTGATGTTGATGCGTGCCAGGGCGCGATTGATGTAACTGTTCACGTTGTTGGGCTTGAAGTGCAAAGACTTGGTAAGCGCCTCGTCGGCAGTCTTCCATTCTTTGCGCGCCAATGCCACATAGGCACGCGTAGTCCAGGCCTCGCCATCGTAAGGGTCGAGCACCAGACTCTTGTCGAGCCATTTCTCGGCGTTGAGCGTATCCTTTTTCTGCAGATAGACCTCGGCTTTGAGCGAATAGGCCTTCGAGAACTTGTCCCATCGGGTGATGATGGAATCGAGCTGAGCGAGGGCGTCGTCATACTTGCCGTCCTCCATCTTGCAAAGGGCTCGGTTGAACCAATAGTTGCGGTTGCGGGGCTCTAAACGGATAGCTGCATCATAGTCGGAAATGGCCTCGTCGTAACGTCCCTGTCGGATGCGGGTTATCGCACGCAGGTCGTAAATATCATTAATGTAGGGATTGAGTTTCAAAGCCTCATTGGCGTCGCCCTCCGCCCCCACGAAATCGTCGAGGTTGAACTTCGCCACACTTCTGTAATACCAAGGCTCGTAGAGATAAGGTTTGGCGCCAATGGCAAGGTTGAAGTACTTGATGGAGAGTACATAGTCTTCATAATAAAGCGCACTTCGTCCGGCCGTAATGAGTCGGTCGACACGGTATTGTGCTGATGCCGTGCCAACAAAAAGCATAAAAACTAACCCAGTCAACAATCTCCTTATCATAAGAACGTCTGCCTATCTTGTATGTTTTGTACGATGAAAAATATGTACGATGAATGTAAGTTATTCAAGTTTCGCAAGTAAGTTAATTGAACTTTCAGGGCGTGTGGAGTGAGCTTGCGAAACTTGAATAAGTTAAGCTGCATTAATGTCTGATCTTTGTACGATAAGAGCAGCGGAACTTTCCCTTGAGGATGTTCTTCAGCTTGCCTGCAATCATGTTCTTGCGAAGAGGCGACAGGCGGTCGATAAACATGGTGCCCTCCAAGTGGTCGAACTCGTGCTGCATCACACGTGCCAGGTAACCTTCCACCCACTCGTCGTGCTCCAGCATCTCCTCGTCGAGATACTTCACATGGATGCGGGTAGGACGAGTCACCTTCTCAGAAATACCAGGGATGGAAAGACAACCCTCCTCTGAGGAAGCCTTCTCGCTCTCGTCGTCATACTCTAAGATATGTGCATTGATGAATGCCTTGCGGAAACCCTTGTACTCGGGGAATTCCTCACTCAGCACGTCGAGGTCGATTACCACCACACGGATGGCCAAACCTATCTGAGGTGCTGCAAGACCTACACCATTGCTGGCATCGAGAGTCTCGAACATATTGGCAATAAGAGTCTTAAGCTCGGGATATTCTGGGGTGACATCTTCGGCAACCTTTCGTAAAACAGGCTGACCATAAATATAAATTGGTAAAATCATTTTCTTGACTGCAAATAATCTTGTAAAATAATGGTGGCGCTGATCTCGTCCACCAAACCTTTGTTCTCGCGCCTTGTCTTCTTCTTCACTCCGCCATCTATCATGGCACGGTGGGCCAAGACCGACGTAAAGCGCTCGTCGTAATACTCTATGGGAATCTCGGGATGAGCCTTGCGCCAACGGTTGTAGAAATTCTCCACCCTTACCATGTTCTCGCTGGGCTGACCATTGGGCTGCATGGGCTTTCCTATCACGATGCGCTCCACCTGCTCACGCTGGATGTACGCCTCTATATACTCATAGAGCACAGAAGTCTCGACGGTACCCAACCCTCCAGCGATAATCTGAAGAGGGTCGGTTACCGCGAGCCCTGTGCGTTTTTTCCCGTAATCGATGGAAAGGATTCGCATTTATTTCTTGAAAAGCAACCAAGCATCCGGATACTTGCCAGCACGAAGCTCGTTGCGGCTCTTCACAGCGTTGGCCTTGTCGGCGAATGTGGTGGCAACAACACGGTACATATTGCGGTCACCCTGAACGATCTGAGCATCGTAACCTGCGCTCTTGAGGGTGTTGTACAAGCCCTCGGCATTGGCCTTCACACCGAAAGAGCCTACTACTACGCTGAAGTCCTGCAAACCAGAACCTGCAACCATAGAAACGCTCTCCCGGCGAACCACGGCATTATCTACGTCGGTAACTGTTGTCTGAGTGGCTGGAGCTGTCTCCAAAGGAGTTACGACAGGTTCGGTAGTGACAGGAGCCTGCTGTGCCTGCTGAGCCTCCTGAGCCTGCGCCTTCTCGAAAGCCTTGCGATAAGCGCTCTCCTTAGATGTTCCACAACTTGCGAGCGCCAAGGCTGCGCATAAGCCAACACTCATTATTGAAATTTTCTTCATGTGCTTTTGTTTATTTATTGTTTAACTTTTGAAATCATTTTTTTGTTCGGCGAAAATACAAAATATATCGCAAATAGGGAAAAAAGGGCGCATAAAGTTTGTTAAATCCATATAAAACAACATTTTTATGGAAAATTTAAGCCAAAAATACTTGTTTTGTCCCTAAAGTTTTGTATATTTGCAACATCAACTTTAGCAAGCGGAGAAATGAAAGAACAACAACTCCTCCACTTGACAAAGTGTAATTAATAACATGTTTAACATTTAATACATTAGAATTATGAAAGCATTAGGTTACATTGGCGCATTCCTCGGCGGTGCACTTGCCGGCGGCGCTCTCGGTTTGATTTTTGCTCCTGAGAAAGGTGAAGATACTCGCAACAAGATTTCTGGCGCAATTGATGATTTCTGCAAGAAGCACGACATCAAGTTGAGCAAGAAAGATGTGGACGACCTGGTAGATGACATCAAGGATGCTGCTACTGAGGTTTAATTTCCCTGCCCTTTCATCTTTTAGCATATTTTCAACACAACCAGGATTGGTTGAACAATAAATTGAAGTTTCGCAAATGCGAAAGTTGAATTAATTCGAAAGTTAGTTTTATAATATGATGTTCTCTAACGATAAAAACGTTGAGACAATAGGACAACTCGTAGAAACTATCAAGCACTACATCGGGCTTCAGAAGGAATATTTGAAGCTCGATGTAGTTGACAAAGTTGTTCGCTTGCTCACAGCCTTCACCATCACTCTGGTGTTGCTCGGGCTCCTTACCATCGTCCTCATCTACCTGTCGTTTGCTGCGGCTTTCGCCCTGGGCAACTGGTTGGGAATGGTATGGGGATTTTGCATCGTGGCAGCTTTTTACATTCTCCTCTTGTTCTTATTCGTTGCCAACAGGCACCAATGGATTGAGAAACCTTTGGTCAGATTTCTTGCCAGCCTACTCCTGAAATAGCGCTTAGTTTAATGGTTAATTCTTAGTGTTTAATGTTTAATTGAGCTGGGTTCTGAACTTACTAATGTTTAATTGAACCAAGTTCAGTAAAATCATAACAAAAATGACAAAAAATAATCAAGAACAGGAATTAAGTTCGTTGGCAGAAATCATGTTGCGCAAGGAATTGGTGCAAAAGGATATTGATGCCGATGATGAAAAAATAAAAACTCTATGGAACTCGCTTTTCAAAAAGCCTGATGCCTTGTCGAAGTCGGCAAGCACAAGCAAACGAATAAGCAGTCTGATGTCCATGGGTGCTGGCGCACTCGATGGGGCTATCCTTGCATGGAAACTCTACCGCAAGTTCAAGAGAAAAAAGTAAACAAGACTAAGTTTGAAAAGTAAAAATAAAATTAAGTCGGAATAAGTCTTAAAAGTAAAAATAATGGCAAAAAAAATGGGCCACCGCCGTGACCCCATGTTGTTAACCTTAAATCTAATACTATGAAAAACACATTGCAAATATAAAAATATAATATGTAATTTGCAAGTATCCATCCGTTTATTTAATTTCTTTTAACCATTCTCCTTGTTTAAACAATCCAAATTTAACAACCCTTCAACGTCAAACTTTCAGAAGGTGGAGCGCTCTTTACCGAGCACCCCCTACCCTATAATGGTAAACTTGGCAAACTTGAGAAGAAGCTGCTTCGTCCCGGAATTGACAAACTGGACAGTGGCCTTGGCATTCTCGCCCGAGCCCTCCAGCTTAAGAACCGTTCCTACGCCAAAACGCTGATGCTCTATCTTGGCTCCTTCTACCAGTCTGCCTGAACCTGCCGAAGAGGTAGAAGAACCAAAGGCTGAACCACTCGAAGAAGAGGAAGAGCCCAACGAAGAAGAGGAAGAATCCATAATACGACGTGCAGCTTCCAGTCCTCTTACCGACTTGAATCTACTGTCTAAACCGGAACCTGACCTACCCGATGTTCTGAAATCATCACGACTGGAACTTCTGAAATCATCACGGTCAGAAGTCCGATAGCCACCCCTTCCGTTTGTTCTGAAATCATCCTCGCCATCAGAATAATCCTTTCTGTCGGGCTTGAATTGCGAGGAGATGGAATGGTTGTCCCAGGGCATTCTTCCACCATAGCCGCCATTTCCATAACCGCCTCTTCCATAGCCACTACTTCCAAAACCATTGTCGTCATGAGGCATTTCAGAATCCTCCTGAATAAACGCAGAATCTATCTCCTTGATGAAACGGCTGGGATTGCCAAACTCCATCTTACCATAACGGAAACGGTTTTTCGCACTCGTGAGAACACAATGTTTCTCGGCTCGCGTAATGGCAACATAAAGCAGACGGCGCTCCTCCTCCAACTCACGGAGCGTGGAGACAATGGCACTTGGGAAGATGTTCTCCTCCAAACCTACCACAAAGACCGTAGGGAACTCAAGTCCCTTGGAGGCATGAACGGTCATGAGCGACACACGGGGCTCGTCGTCATCGCCCTTGCTGTCGAGATCGGTCAACAACGCAACGCCCTGCAGATAATCCGTGAGATAAGCCTCCTGCTCACGTCCCTCCTCGCGACATTCCTCCACAAAACTCTGCATTCCCCCCAACAGCTCTTCCAGGTTCTCCTGACGGGCCAAATCCTCAGGATCACGGCTACCTGATTTATAAATATCGGCACTAATACCACTCTCCTTGACGATGGTGTCGCCCAGGTCGAAGGCATTCATGCTCGCCGACTTCTCCACAAAACCGCTGATCATCAACCGGAAACTCTCCAACTTGGCAAGCGTTCCCTTGTTGACTCCCAAACCATAATGCTCGGGCGAGGAAATAACCTGCCAGAAGCTCACATGATTGTCGAGCGCACACGTTGCAATCTTTGCCAGGGTTGTATTGCCGATTCCTCGAGCAGGATAGTTGATAATACGCTTGAAAGCCTCCTCGTCGTCGGGATTTGCCACAAGACGGAAGTAAGCAATGACATCCTTGATCTCCTTGCGCTGGAAGAAGCTGAGTCCACCATAGATGCGATACGGAATACCCAGTTTTCTGAACTCTTCCTCGAAGCTTCGGCTCTGGGCATTGGTACGGTAGAGGATGGCGAAATCGCTGTACTGGCAATCGTCCTGACGCTTGATGCGCTTGATCTCGCGACACACGATCAGGGCCTCTTCCTTGTCGCTGTAGGCTGGTTTGTAGATCAGGCTCTCTCCCTTGTCGTTCTTGCTGTAAACGTTCTTCGGAATCTGATTGCTGTTGTGCTTGATCAGACTGTTTGCCGCCTCCACAATGCTCTGCGTGCTGCGATAGTTCTGCTCCAGTTTGAAGAGTCTGGCTTCCTTGAACCGGCTCTGAAAACTGAGAATATTGTCGATATTGGCGCCACGAAAACTATAGATGCTCTGCGAGTCGTCGCCCACAGCACAAACCCGCTCCTTCTCCTTGCACAACTGCATCACGATGCGCATCTGGGCGTGATTGGTGTCCTGATACTCGTCAACCAAGAGGAAGTCGAACCTGTCGGCGTATTTCTTCCTGATGTCCTCATGCTCCTGAAAGAGCTTAAAGGTAAGAGTCAGCAGATCGTCGAAATCCATGGCGTTGGCCTGTTGGCAACGCTGCACATAGGTAATGAAAATATCTCCCACACGTGGCATTTTGGCACGCTGGTCGGCTTGATACAATTCCTTGTCGCGGGCATAGTTCTCCGCACTCATCAGGTTGTTCTTAGCCATAGAGATGCGGCTGTGGACGGAGGCAGGCTTGTAGACCTTCTCGTCGAGTCCCATCTCCTTGACGATGGTCTTGATGAGCGAGCGCGAGTCGCTCTCGTCGTAGATGGTAAAGTTGTTGGTGAAACCTATGTGCTGAGCCTCGGCTCTGAGAATGCGAGAGAAAATGCTGTGGAAAGTTCCCATATAGAGATGCTGCGCCAATTCCTGTCCCACGAGTTTGCCAATGCGTTCTTTCATCTCTCGTGCAGCCTTGTTGGTAAAGGTGAGCGCCATGATGGTCCAGGGTTTCACTCCCTGTTGCAAGAGGTAAGCGATCTTATAGGTAAGCACACGGGTCTTTCCCGAACCTGCACCGGCAATCACAAGCGAAGGTCCGTCAATATATTCCACAGCCTTGCGCTGCGATTCGTTCAGGTCGTTCAATAAATCCATTCTTTTAATGTTTACTACTCATTATTTATATCCTCCCACAGCAGTATTGGGGTCAAGGTCTTCTCCCTCCTTCGGAAAGGCGGGAATGAAACGCATTTCGTGCTCTATCTGCCTCTGTCGCTTGCGCATGTAGCGACTGGGATGCTCCGAGTTGAACTTGCGGGGATTGGGGAGAGTGGCGGCAATCAGGGCGCACTCACTACGGAAGAGGTCGTTCGCCTCCTTGTCGAAATGGTATTCAGCCACAGCGTCCACACCATAAATACCGTCGCCCATCTCGATGCTGTTGAGGTAAACCTCCATGATGCGCTGCTTGCTCCACATCATCTCTATGAGGAAGGTGAAGTAAGCCTCGAATCCCTTTCGGGTCCACGAGCGACCGGGCCACAGAAAGACATTCTTTGCCGTCTGCTGACTGATGGTACTGGCTCCATGCACCTTTCCGCCACGGGCATTGTTGCGGGCTGCATTCTCTATGGCGTTGAAGTCGAAACCATGATGTTTCAGAAAACGGGAGTCCTCGCTTGCCATGACCGCCACGGGCATGTGGGGCGAAATCTTGTCCATCGAAACCCAATGATGATGCAGGGTAACACTCTCGCCCTCAGCCACTTGCTGAAAGCACCTTATCACCATCAGGGGCGTGATGTAGACCGGGATGAAACGATAGGCCACAACAGCAAGAATGGTGGTACTGAAAAACAGCACCACCACCCATTTCAATATTTTCTTTATTTTCTTTAGAATCATCGTAATGATTACTCATGTGGACCGGGGAGCACAAAGAATGCGTCCACGGCCCGTTGGATTCAGTTCATTAGTTCAAAGTACCGTTGTTGGCCTTGTCAACCATGGCCTGGCTTGCATAGAGGTAAACCTCCACACGGCGGTTGGCCTGCTGACCAGCCTTGGTGCTGTTGTCGCCTACAGGGTTGCTTGAGCCGTAACCAGCCACGTTCTTGAACTGGCTTGCCTTCACACCACATGAGGTGAGATAATTGTAAACAGCCTTGGCACGGTTCTCACTCAGAGGCAGGTTGATTCCGTCGTTACCAGTTGAGTCAGTATAACCCTGGATGTCAACCTGGCAATCAGTATTGTTCTTCAATACCTGAGAGAACTTGGCCAGGTCGTTCTTGGCGTTGGCGTTGAGGTCGAACTTATTGATCTTGAAAAGGATTCCTGAATCAAAGGTCACCTTGACGGCAGCCAGTCCGTTGGCGTCGGTCACCTGCTCCACCTTGGCGTTCTCCACCTGCTTGGCCTGCTCAGCCACCTTGTCCATGTGTTTGCCAATCAGAGTTCCGGCTCCACCACCTACAGCAGCACCAATGGCAGCACCCACGAGGGCACCGGTTCCACGATGACTGTTGTTGAGCAGTCCACCAACGATAGCTCCCAGAGCCGCACCCGAACCAGCACCTATGGCTGCACCCGTGCCCGTCTTAGTCTGACAACTACCCAAAACCAGCAGCATAGAAAGGGCTGCTACCTGAAATTTCATCTTTTTCATACTCTTTTCTCCTATATATTTCGTTAATTTAAATGCAAAGATAACTCTTTTTTCTCCAACATGGAGTCTTTTCTAATATTTTTTTGTAATTTTGCATGCAAATTTAAGGCTATTTGCAAAAAGAGCCAAGGGAAAACTCCTACTATAGTGAGAGGGAATCCCTAAAACTCTTGTTTCTCGGGAGATTTTCTGAGATAACATTCGAAAATAAAATACATAAACTAAAAATAAATATGGCTAAAGAACTAAAGAATTTGACCAAGCGTGCCGAGAACTACAGCCAGTGGTATAACGACTTGGTAATGAAAGCCGACCTCGCTGAACTGTCTCCAGTACGCGGTTGTATGATCATCAAACCATACGGCTACGCCATCTGGGAGAAGATGCAGCAAGAGCTCGACAAGATGTTTAAGAAGACAGGTGTACAAAACGCATATTTCCCTATGCTCATCCCAAAGAGTTTCTTCTCGCGTGAGGCTGAGCACGTGGCAGGCTTCGCCAAGGAGTGCGCCGTGGTAACCCACTATCGTCTCAAGGCTTCGGAAGACGGCAAGAGCGTTGACGTCGACCCAGCAGCCAAGCTCGACGAAGAGCTGATCATCCGTCCTACTTCCGAGACCATCATCTGGAACACCTACAAGAACTGGATTCATTCATGGCGCGACCTCCCTATCCTTTGCAACCAGTGGTGCAACGTGATGCGCTGGGAGATGCGTACCCGTCCTTTCCTCCGCACCTCAGAGTTCCTCTGGCAGGAAGGTCACACAGCCCACGCCACGAAGGAAGAGGCCGAGGCCAAGGCTCAGGAGATGCTGAAGGTCTACGCCGACTTCGCCGAGAGCTACATGGGCGTCCCTGTTCTTCAGGGTGTGAAGAGCGAGACCGAGCGCTTCGCCGGTGCCCTCAACACTTACACCATCGAGGCGATGATGCAGGACGGCAAGGCCCTTCAGAGCGGTACTTCCCATTTCCTGGGTCAGAACTTCGCCAAGAGTTTCGACGTCACCTATCTTAATAAGGAGAACAAGCCCGAGTACGTATGGGCTACTTCATGGGGCGTCTCTACCCGTCTGATGGGTGCGCTCATCATGGTCCACAGCGACGACAACGGTCTCGTACTGCCTCCAAAGCTGGCTCCTGTCCAGGTGGTCATCATTCCTATCAACAAGGGCGATGAGCAGTTGCAGCAGATCACAGCCAAGCTGCAGCCCGTCATCGACCAGCTGCGCGAGTTGGGCATCAGCGTGAAGTACGACGACTCCGACAACAAGCGTCCTGGCTTCAAGTTTGCCGACTACGAGCTCAAGGGTGTTCCTGTACGCCTCGTCATGGGTGGCCGCGACCTGGAGAACAACACCATCGAGATCATGCGTCGTGACACCTTGGAGAAAGAGTCTGTCAGCTTCGACGGTATCGTGGAGCGCGTGAAGGAAATGCTCGACGACATTCAGCACAACATCTTCGAGAAAGCACGCAGCTATCGCGACGCTCATGTCTACGAGTGCGACAACTACGAGGAGTTCAAGGAGCGTGTCAAGGACGGCGGCTTCTTCCTCTGCCATTGGGACGGTACTGCCGAGACCGAGGCTAAGATCAAGGAGGAGACTCAGGCCACTATCCGTTGCGTGCCTTTCGCCTACGAGCAGACTCCTGGTGTCGACATGGTAAGCGGCAAGCCTGCCGTGGCTCGGGTCATCATCGCAAGAAGCTATTAAGACACATGTCTCAGGAGATAAGAAGATTTCTCAGGAGTTAAGGAGTTAAGACAACAGCTTTTGTGGACTTGAAATTAAATATTAATCATTGCCCTCATGGCCGTTGTCTTAACTTCTCAGCGACCGAAGGGAGCGATAACTCCTTAACTCCTTTAACTCCTAAAAAAACTCCTCAAAAAAACTCCTCAAAACTCTCTAAAAAAACTCCTCAAAACAGGATTTTTTATCAAAAAAGCTTATGAATATTGTTATCATGGATGGCTACGCCTCAAATCCAGGCGACCTCAACTGGGATGCACTCAAGCAACTGGGTGATGTGACAGTCTACCCCCGCACATCCGATGCCGAAAAGGTGGAACGTGCCAAAGACGCCGACATCATCCTCATCAACAAAGTACAGATGGATGCAGAGACCATCGCACAGTTGCCCCGACTCAAATACATCGGCGTACAGGCCACAGGCTTCAACGTGGTCGACATCCAGGCAGCCAAAGAACGCGGCATTGTCGTAACCAACATTCCTGCCTACAGCACCGACAGCGTGGCGCAGATGACCTTCGCCCTCATCCTCGCCATTACCAACCGTGTGGAACATTACACGCAGGAAAACCGCAACGACCGTTGGACCTACAACAAAGACTTCTGCTACTGGGACACTCCCCTCATGGAACTGGCAGGCAAGAAGATGGGCATCATGGGGTTGGGCAACATTGGTATAAAGGTGGCCACCATCGCACGCGACATGGGAATGGACGTATGCGCCTGCACCAGCAAGAACGCCACCGACCTGCCCGAATGGATCACCAAGGTAAGCCGTGACGGACTTCTGGCTACTTCCGACATCCTCTCGCTCCACTGCCCTCTCAACGACGACACTTATCATCTCATCAACGATGAGAGCATCAAGAAGATGAAGCCATCTGCCATCCTCATCAATACCGGCCGCGGTCCGCTGGTCGACGAGGAGGCTGTAGCAAAGGCGCTTCACGAGGGAAGGCTTGCCGCCTATGGTGCCGACGTGATGAGTCAGGAGCCACCTCGTCAGGACAATCCCCTGTTCCGTGAGCCCAACGCCTTCATCACTCCCCACATCGCATGGGCAACGCTCGAAGCCCGCACCCGTCTCAACAAGCAAGTGGCTGCCAACGTCAAGGCATTCATCGAAGGACACCCCATCAACGTGGTGAACAAATAAGACTCAGGAGGAATAGGCTTCAACTGCTTACGAAGCCGCTTTCATTGCTCTATGAAATAGGCTTCATTGACTATCGAAGCCGCTTTCATTTAGAGCCTTTACTATTCAAAGGTGCTGAGTAATTATGGTACGGGAGTTAAGTTCAATATAAACAAAAAAAGTGGAACTGTCCTCACGGATAGCTCCACCTTTTTTGTTTATACTGAGTCAGAAATGGAGTAGTCAGGGTATTCTAAAAGACAAATATTCTGTATGTTAGACAAAATATTTTGAATCTACTAAATCCTTATACCGCTTTAGTTCTATCCTTCAAAATCGCAGCCATATTGTCGCTCGCCCATCCTATCAGATCATTCATGATAGGAATCAGAGATTCTGCTCGAGAGGTAAGCGAATACTCCACTCTTGGGGGAACCTCGGCATAAACCTCTCTGTTTATGTAGCCATCCGTCTCCAGGGCCTTCAAGGTGCTGGTGAGCATCTTTTGCGAAATATCGGGGATGAGCTTGCGGAGGGCATTGAAGCGGAGCGGCTCCTCCTTGTGGACATTCAGCGTGTAAATAACGAGCAATGACCATTTGTCACTAATGCGAGCCAGTACATTGCGAATCGGACAATCCTGTAAGACCATTTCCTTTATCATTCTTGCCATAATCTCTATTCTTACCTAATAATATACTTTTTCTTTTCTGTCGCAGTAACTACCTTATTATCTGCAATAGGCTACAAAAGTAACCAATATTCTAATAGTAACCAAATATTCAAAGTTAATCTGAGTTAACGCCTGATTTTTCTTCCTCCCATTCCATCGCAATAGTTACCTCCGGGTAACTATCCCACCCCAAAGTGCCTTCTTGCGGGAACGTTTTTTTTGTAGTACCTTTGCACCGCAATCCAAAAGTATGAACATTTAAATAATTGAACAAGATGAAAGAAACAAAGACTATTGCAAAGGCTGCCAACTTTACAGCCGTTGATTTTGGTAAAATGAGTGATATCAAGGATTACACCTTGCAGTTGGGTCCTGAGATTAAGATTCCCGGAAAGATATTCGGAGGTCAGAGCGTGAACGCTACTGGTGGCGAGTTCTCATTCCAAAGTTTTGCTCCTGGCACAGAGACAGGTTTCCTCCATACTCACAAGAACCACGAGGAACTGTATTTCTTCCTGAGTGGCAAGGGCGAGTTCCAAGTTGATGGCGAGGTATTCCCCATTCAGGAGGGAAGCGTGGTAAGAGTGGCTCCTGCCGGCAAGCGCTCTGTTCGCAACAATGGCACAGAGCCGCTGCTGATGTTCTGCGTGCAGTATCGTGGCGCAACCTTTACTGCTGATGATACGATTGCTGCCGATGGCGTTATCCTGAATGAAAAGGTTGAGTGGTAATGAAGCGTCACGACAGATAACGTAATCTGTTAGTTCGTGAAAATCAATCGGTTAGGGAATCTCCCCCGATGCTTTTAGGGAAAATCATACAATGTTTTATGGTTTTCCCTTTGCTTTTTTCTGCTATTCTCTCTATCTTTGCACTACGTTAGAAGAAAGGATGCACTCGACAATTCGAAAGCAAGCTTTCATTGTGCTCGTTTGCACTTGCTTTGCATCATCAAAAAGTTGATAGCGGCAACAAGTAGCCTCTTCAATTAAAATAAATACAGTAATAACCCTTTAAAGAGAAGATAGTTATGAAACGAATCATGATGACAATCGTAGCGGCATGGATGATGATAACATCTATGAATGCTCAGAGACTGACGAATATTCAGGCAGAAGCTCGTTTTATCACAGACAAAATGGTGGTGGAACTGGGATTGAGCAAAGCCCAGCGAAACAATCTCCTGAACATCAACTTCACTTACCTGGACGGCATCCAAAGCTATCGCGACATCGATGCCTACGGCTGGCATTATCGCAACAAGCAGCTCAAGCGCATGATGACCGCCAGACAATGGAAGAGATTCAAGGACTCTTACTATTTCTATCGCCCTATCGGCTGGCAGAATCATGTGTATGTTCACCATATTTACACCAAGTATCCAAAGCATAACTGGGGACACGACAAGCGCCGCCCTCGCCCTGAGTGCAACTACGGAAGACCGGGATGGCCAGGCGGAACTCATGTAACTTATGGACCAGGAAAGCCAGGCAAGCATCACAAGCATCACAAGCACGACAAGAAGTGGAAGCATGACAAGAAGAAGTGGAAGCACGATAGAGATTGGGATGATGATGATGACGACGATGATGATGATTGAGATAATGACTGGGATTTAGACAAACATTCGATGATAAAACAGAAGAAATCCAAGCTGGAGATCATTCTCCGGCTTGGATTTCTCGTTAAATAAAAACTAACTATGCCGACTAACTAATAACTAATCATTAATAATTAATAATTAATTACCAATCATTAATCACTAATCATTACACACTAACAAAACGTCTTCCACAATCTGCTCATCGAGCAGGCGATTATCCGAAAGCAACTCCTTCACATCGTATCTGTCGTAGAGTCCCTTTCTGATGCCGCCCACCATCACCTTCATTTCTGAAGTGCCATAGT
>ERZ1023654.231-NODE-231-length-20024-cov-15.316390_pt1 | contig 20024 bp, 17 predicted proteins | sample MGYA00380338_ERZ1023654 | MGnify/ENA primary metagenome ERZ1023654 (study PRJEB33179, sample SAMN07448980) | human gut metagenome | biome: Human-gut; feature: Human associated habitat; material: Faeces | host: Homo sapiens | place: India: Bhopal | collected...
AGTGGATGCTGGTTTGCGCCGGCAATAAGGAGAAATTCAATATGATGACCGCCTCTTGGGGCTGCCTGGGATGGCTCTGGAACAAGCCGGTGGCTGTGGTATTTATCCGTCCGGAGCGTTTCACCCACGGCATCATCGAGGAGAATGATTTCATGACCCTCTCTTTCCTCGGAAATAGCGAGGAGGCTAGAAAGATATATAACTTCTGCGGCTCCAAGTCGGGACGTGATTTCGATAAGGCGAAGGAGACTGGCTTGGTTCCTGTGGAGACAGAGAATGGTAGTATCGGCTTCGAACAGGCTCGCCTTACCTTGGAATGCCGCAAACTCTACAAGGACAGCATGACCGCCGAGAAGTTCCTCGACAAGAGCCTCTTGCAGTGGTATGGTGCCAAGGGCGGTTTCCACGATGTTTATGTAGTAGAGATTACCAACGCTTACAAGAAGTAAAAAGATTAACAATATGGCTCAAGAACAAACCGCAATTCGTGAACGCCAAAAGACTCGACTGAAAGAACCGGGACGTTACGTGGTGATGATGTTTAATGATGACTTCACGCCGATGGATTTCGTAGTGCAAATCCTCGAAACCGTCTTCTTCAAGTCGCAAGCTGAGGCTGAGGCGATCATGCTCAAGGTACACCATGAGGAGAAAGCCGTGGTGGGAACCTATAGCTATGACATCGCCAAGAGCAAGGTGGAGAAAGCGATGGAGCAAGCTCGCTCCCAAAAATATCCGCTGAAATTGACCTATATGCCAGAATAAAATAGAAAAGAAAGGAAAACAACAGAATGGACAGTATGGGATTAACCCGATATATGAGTGTTTTGATGGACGATGCGATGAAGCAAGCTCGGTTTTTCGACCATGAGTTCGTGATGCCTGAGCACATGCTTCTGTCTCTCTTGCGACAGTATGCGTTCTGTCAGGCACTTCAGGAGGAAGGCGTGGATGCCTTGAAGATGCACGAAGACTTGGTGGGATGGCTCGCCAAGCAAGAGCGTGTGCCTTCTTCGGTGAAATATCTGCCGGAACCTTCTTCGCTCTTCAAGACCATGTTTGGCACGGCTTGCGCCTTGGCTGCTGCGGCTGATAGACGACAAGTCAACGTGCCTCATTTCGTGCAGGCGATGTTTGGCTTGCAAAACTCAGAGGCTGCCTATCTGCTCTGCAAGAACGTGGGCGACCGACAAGGTGAGTTCATCGCCAGCGTGGATAGTTACTATCCTCTCGAAGGACCGGCGGCTGAGGCTAACATGGGCATTGATGACTATGATGACGAGGATTACGATGACGACTATGATGACGAGGAAGGAAGAAGCCGACAACCGAGCGACTGGCACCAACTCGTGACTTGCATCTCCGACTTGGTGGAGCAGCACAATCCGCTCATCGGACGTGAGCAAGAACTCGACCGTACCATCCAGGTGCTCTGTCGTGCAGAGAAAAACAATCCTCTGCATATCGGTGAACCTGGTGTGGGCAAGACCGCCTTGGTATATGGTCTTGCCAAGCTCATCAATGAGAACCAAGTGCCAAAGCGTCTGAAAGGTGCTCGCATCTATAGCATGGACATTGCACAAATGCTAGCTGGTGCCCAGTATCGTGGCGACTTCGAGAAACGTATCAAGATGGTGATGGAAGGGGCTTCTAAGGAAGGTAACACCATCATCTACCTCGATGAGATACATACGATTATGGGCGCAGGCCGTGGCTCTGATGGCGGACCTGATGCTTCCAATATGCTCAAGCAATATTTGGAGGCTGGCGACATCAGATTCATCGGTTCCACCACTTACGAGGAGTTCAACCGCTACATCGCCCAAAGCAAGGGCATCGTGCGCCGTTTCCAGCAGATAGACATCAAGGAGCCTACCGAGGAAGAGGCTATCAAGATACTGGAGGGCTTGCAGTATAAGTACAATAAGTTCCATACGGTGACCTACCGCAAGGATGCCTTGGAATATGCCGTGCATGCCAGTGCTAAGTATATCACCAATAGATGCCTTCCTGACAAGGCGATCGACTTGATAGACGAGGCGGGTGCCTATATGGAGGTGCATCCTGCCAATCGCCAACGCTCTTATGTGACCAAGGCGATTATCCAACAGATTCTCACCAAGGTGTGCAAGATAGATGCTGCTGCCATCAAGGACGACAATAATGATGCCTTGGCAACACTCCAAAAGCGTATGCTCGATAAGATTTATGGTCAGGATAAGGCTGTGGATAAAGTGGTGGAGGCTGTGATGATGGCCAAAGCTGGACTGGTGGATGACGACAAGCCGATGGCTTCGCTGCTCTTCGTAGGTCCTACGGGAGTGGGTAAGACGGAGGTGGCTCGTGTGCTCGCCAAGGAGCTGGGCATCGAACTGGTGCGCTTCGATATGTCGGAATATACCGAGAAGCATACCGTGGCTAAGCTCATCGGTTCGCCTGCGGGTTATGTGGGCTATGAGGATGGAGGTCTCTTGACAGATGCCATCCGCAAGACACCTAACTGCGTGCTCTTGCTCGATGAGATAGAGAAGGCGCATAGCGACATCTATAATATCCTCTTGCAGGTGATGGACTATGCTCGACTCACCGATAACAAGGGACAGAAGGCTGACTTCCGCAATGTCATCCTCATCATGACCTCGAATGCCGGTGCTCAATATGCCTCTCAGGCTAGTGTAGGCTTTGGTGGCGGCGTGAGTCGTGGCGAGGCGATGCTTGCCCAAGTGAAGAAGACCTTCAAGCCAGAGTTTATCAACCGACTTTCTGATACCGTCGTGTTCAATGACATGGATAAGAAGATGGCGGAGCTCATCTTGGACAAGAAACTTGGTCTGCTCGATGATAAGTTGGAAGCGAAGAACGTATTTGTGGATATGACCGATGCGGCTCGTGAGCAACTTTTGAAGTGGGGCTTCACCAAGGAGTATGGTGCTCGTGAGATGGATCGTGTCATCGGCAATCGCCTGAAACCTCTCTTGATGAAGGCTCTGCTCTTCGGTAAGTTGAAGAAGGGCGGCAAGGCGGTCGTTGACTTCGATGGCAAGGAATTGGTGTTGGCTTAACTCCATGCTTTCCTATAAATCCTTAATTTTTAAGAAATATGGTAGTTCAGATAGATGAATCTTCTGATGAGATTTACTTTCCCGACCCTCATTTGGGAGACCCTGACGGTTGCTTTGCCATTGGCGGTGATTTGAATATCGATCGTTTGCTCCTTGCCTATAGCAATGGTATCTTCCCTTGGTACAGCTTCCGTGACCAGAAAGACATCCTTTGGTATTGTCCGATGCAACGTTTCGTTATCTTCCCAGAAGAAATACACGTGAGTCATTCCATGCGAACCCTCATGAACAAGGGCAAGTATTCTGTGGGTATCAATGAGAATTTTGAGAGAGTAATACGAGGATGCAGCGAGGCACAGGGACGTATCAACGAGGAAGGTGCTTGGTTAGGCGAAAATATCATAAAGGCTTATACCGAACTCCACGACCAAGGCTTTGCGGCGAGTGTAGAGGTTTGGGATGATGAGACGGGCAAATTAGTAGGTGGTCTTTATGGCGTGACGATTGGCAAGGCTTTTATCGGTGAGAGTATGTTCTCGTTGGTACCTTCGGCTTCCAAACTTGCTCTTATCTTCTTGGCTCGATTCTTGCAGAAAAATGGTGGCAAGATGATTGATTGCCAATTGGAGACTCCTCACCTCAAGTCTATGGGTGGCAGATATATCTCCTACGAGGAATATATGAAGATTATGAATGAAGAATAAATGAGGAATAAAGTATAGAATACTTAAAAAGCCTCGCAAGAACATTGCTTGTTTCTTGCGAGGCTTTTAGATTTAGAAGATAGGCTCGCCGATGCAACCATTAGGTGCTTGGATGTGAAGCAATGCACATACGGTTGGGGCGATGTCGGTCATATAGACAGGCTTTGTACTTGCGCCATGTTGGATTCCCCATCCCATGAAAACCAAAGGGATATGGGTGTCGTAGCCATTCCATGCTCCGTGGGTGGTACCCTTCATGCCGTTGCTGTAGTGGGCAGGTTTTAGGATGACTTGTACGCCACCGCTACGCTCACGGTTGTAACCATTGATGATGCGATATTTGATTTCCTCAGGTATGCTTTCGATGGAGGCTTTCTCCATGTCGCAAGCATACTGTACCATCTTGTTTTTCTTCAGCAGGTTGACCGCATCTTGCTTGATGGCTGCATAGTCGAGACCTAGGGAGTCGATCTTCTGGGTATCGAAGAACACCTGATAGTTGGATACCCATGTCACGAGCTTGTTTGCTGAAGGATACTTTGCCTTGAGCATCTCGTTCAGTTCCTTCTGGGCAGTCTTGGTGTTCCAGTCGCCGGCAGGAATGCGGCGGTCGAGCAGGAACTGGGCATTGTTCATGCCACCATGGTCGGCACTGAGGAACACGGTATAGTTGCCTTTGCCCACCTTCTGGTCGAGATAATTGAAGAAATCAGCGAAGTCCTTGTCCAAGCGGAGATAGGTGTCTTCTATCTCCACGGCGTTAGGACCTACCTGGTGGCCGATGACATCAGTGCAAGAGCAACTTACGGCGAGGAAGTCAGTCTCATTGCCACCACCGAGATTCTCCCCTGCGATAGCCGCCTTTGCCATCTCCAGGGTATAACTGTTGCCGAAAGGAGTGCTGCGCAAGATGTCGTAGCCATACTTCTTATGCAAGGATGGGAGGTCGAGTGGAAGAACAGGCTTTACGCCAGGCTTCACTTCCCATTCATAGTTGGTGTCGTCGGCAGTGCTCTGCTTGTAAGTGTCGATAGGGTAGAGGGTGTTCCATTTCTCGGAGAGATACTTCTTAGGCAAGTTCTGCTTGTTGAAGTTGTTCACCCATGCAGGCAACTTGTCCATATAGAAACTGCTGGTGATAAACTTGCCTGCCTCTGGGTCGAACCAGTAAGCACCATTGGCATGATGACCGGCAGGGAGGATGGAGGCACGGTCTTTGATGGCAACGCCGATTACCTTGCTGCGATCGTTGGTGGCGATGCGAAGTTCATCGCCGATGGTGGTACACCACATGTTGCGTGGAGATTCCATGCCCGCCTTGCCGTTGGAACCAACTGGTTTCACGGTGTTGTCCTCAGTGCAGTATGTCTTCTTGCCGTCCTTCATGAAGTTGTTGCCAGCGATGCCATGGATGGAAGGCACGGAGCCTGTATAGATAGAGGTGTGACCGATGGCGGTGACAGAAGGGATATAAGGGATGCGACAGTTCTCGTAGCTGAATCCCTCGTTCAGCAGACGCTTGAATCCACCCTCGCAATAACGATCTTGATAGCGATAGAGGTAATCCCATCGCATTTGGTCAACTACCAGTCCCACCACGAGTTTAGGTCGGGCAGGTTGTGCTTGTGCCTGTGTGAAACCACAGATGGCGCAAAGCACGAAGATGAGTTTGAAGAATTTGTTCATAGTCTTCTTTGCTTTATAATTGTAACATGTTTTAAATTCGGTTGCAAAGGTACGATTAATTTGTTACAAAACCATGAAAAGCAGAGAAAATTCGTGTTTCACGTAGAATGCGGCAAAAAAGGGTTCACCCTTCACCTTTTCTTCTGAAATGCCTATAAACACTGGGGTTGCGAGGGTGAAAGCAGCAGCTAAAGGGTTCACCTAGGCTTCACCCACTACCTCTTTGGTGGCCGCTTATGACGGCAAGCGTAGGTCGTCTATCATGGCAAGCGTAAGTCGTCTATGGTGACAAGTGCTAGACATATATAGATGGCTCCACTTGCTTCCGCAGGTATGCCTAGGTGACGGGAGGTGAAGCCTAGGTGAACCCTTGAAAAGCGAAAGGCATTTGTATCTATCTGTATCTTAATGTATTAGCGTGAAATGGTGAAGGGTGAAACTTAAAAGACGATTTCTATTTGAATTTTTCATATCTATCCTCTTGTCGTCTTGCCACAGGCAAGTGAAAATCGGCTGACTAGAGAGATTTCTTTGTCTGCCTAGGGCGCAAAATTGCCCTAGCAGAGGGCAAAAAGTTGCTCTGCCGAGATAAAAAGCTAAAGCTGGTCGGGCTTCGGTTGGCATTAGGTAGCAGATTTATGGTTGCTATATAATTTAGACTTGATTTTTGATGAGAAATAATGTAACAATTTTGAAAACTAGTGATAAAATTAAATAGGTAAGTATTGAAAATTTAGACTCGAAACTTTCTGTTATTAGTAAATAATGTCGTATCTTTGCAAGGTCTAAATTAATTGTTAAATGAGAAAATCAACATTATATGTTATATTCGCTTTTGTGATGGCTTCGGTGTTTGTATCTTGTCACCAAAGTCATAAGAAGGTGTTGAATCATGTTTATAAGTTAGCAGAATTTACCCCTGATAGTTCTTTGGCTATATTGAATCGTATCGATAAAAGCAAACTGTCGGAAGAGGATATGGCAAAATATGCTCTTGTATATTATATGGCACAAGATAAGTCGGGATTGGATGTGGATAACGATTCCTTGATTCGAATTGCATATAATTGGTATGAAAAACATCAAGAAGATTCTCTATATGCTTTATGTTTAAATTACATGGGAAAATATTGTTTACTTGTTGATAGTTTAGAACAAGCGAAGGCTTGTTTGGAAAAATCGTATTATATTTCTGATAGTCTTCATAATCAGGAAGTAAAATGTCTAGTTTTGAGTAAACTGATAGAAGTAGAGGAGCGTTTGGCTCCTTATAAGGCTTTGAATTATGCAAAGACTTTGGTAAAGATGTATGATGAAATACCCGATGTTACAATACATAATGAAGTCGCAGCGCATGTGCAACTTTGTGAGAACTTCTGGTATGTAGATAGTTTGCAACGAGCATTGGAAGAGGGAAAAATTGCTCAAAAAATAGCAAGACGTTCTGGAAATAGTGTTTTGCTGTCTGCTGTTGCTCAGGATTTATCAAACATATTTGAGGATTTAGGCGAAAATGATAGTTGCTTGTTTTATGCTCGTCAAGCTTATGACTTACAACATGGCAAAATATTTTCTTGTCAGCTTGCATTGGCTTCTGCTTATATGGCTGTTGATTCTCTAAAACAAGTTTTGGAAATTTTGAAATCTAGCTCTCCTATAACGGCAGAAGATCGTTATTCTGTATTCTATTTCCAAAGTCAAGCTGCTATGAAATCATTAGATTATGAAACTGCAAAAGTTTGTAATGATTCAGCATACCAATGTTTGGAAGAAATGTATCAGACGGCATTGCGAGACAAGACTTCTTATTATACTTCGCTCTTGAGAAAAGAAAGTGAAAAGGCTAAAATACAAGGTAAAGCGAAGATGCAGCGATGTGTATTTGCTTTAATTATATTTTTAGGTTTTCTAATAATCTCATTTGTCTTATATGTTTACAAGTCATATAGGAAACAATCGCTTGTTCGTTTAGAGCATGAGCGAGAAATATATTGTCAAAAACAACAAATGTTGAAGAAATTGCATCAAAAAGAACTTTCGCATAAAGAGGTACAGTTATCAATAATGCGAAATTATCTACAGAAACAAATAGATGTAGTAGAAAGATTGGGTTCTTATGCTTCGAATGCGAATAAACGCATTATATTATCGGAAGATGATTGGAAAGAAATAGAAGTATTCTTGGATAGTGTAGAAGATTTATTCGTGACAAGACTTAAACAGCAACATCCAAATCTCTCAAAGAGCGATTTACGTCTAATGATGCTTTTGCGTTTAAAATTGTCTCAAAAAGCATTGGCTTCGGTTTATTGTATAAGTGAAAAGGCAATCAAACAGAAATTGTTCTTGTATAAAGATAAAGTTGGTATCAAAAATGAACATTTCTCGCTGCGTAACTATATAGAAAACTTTTAAACGTAGGTGATGAAAAGTTAGTTTTAGACCTTTTGAATGTGGGGGGATAATTGAAAACTATTGATTTTTAAGAATATACATACTTTTCGAGGTGAATAAATAATAGACCCGTTTTGATGACATCGTATAGAAAAAGATTGTAATTTTGCACCCAAGAATTTATAACATCTAAATTGTATGAGTTATGAAAAAAGTAAAATTGGTAATTTCGTTTCTGCTATTTTTGCTTTTTACTTCTAGCCAAGTAAAAGCAAATTGTTTTCCTGCAGCAAAGAGTATTCCTATGCATAGAAAGGGGTCTCATATTTATGCGCGCTCTTTGGTACCATGTGTTACGGCAGAGCAGGAAGCATCAACACTGATGATAAAGATTAGCCGTTTCGTGGGGCAAGTTCAAATAAACATCTATGATGCTAATGGTAATGTTGTGTTAATGTCTGCTGATGTAATTGATGGTGAGAAAATAATCTCACAAGATGTTGGTGATTTACCAGTTGGTACTTATACTATTGTTGTGACTATCGTCAATTCTGTATTTGTTGGTACAATGAGTGTGTGATATTTCAAAAATATAAAGACCAAACTTTTAAAAGGAGCAGATGCCGAAAAGCTAAATAGAGTAGGTGTTCTTTTAAACGTTATGAATATGAAACAATTATTTATAAGTTTAATTTTGGCAGTATGTTTTGTTGCATGTACGAATGAAGAAGAAGACTTCTCTCTGGGTCCTTCTAGTAAAATGTCTGTGCAAGAAAGCGATGAGTGTGTACAAGAAGATGCAAATCAATTAAATTCTTCTTTACTTGAAAGATTCAAGGTCTTAACGAGAGGAGAAGGTGATGGTAAAGAAGAATACCCAGAGTTCTTCGGCGGCTCTGTTATAAACGAGGATGGAACGCTAACTATACTTTTTACAGGTGATTCTTTGGCATCGGTAAATGCTATCAGAAAAATTAGTAATAGCTCTCTTTTACGTTTTAAAAAATGTCAGTTTTCATATCAGAAGCTAACTCACATAATGCATTTTTTGAATGAAAATATTCATCGAATTCCAACCTTGTTGAAAGGAGAAATTGCAGGGTTCGGGATTAATGAGCAAGAAAATAAAATTGATATATGCCTTGTGCATAAAAACAATTTTGTGGTTTCGTTGTTTAGTACTTTCTTTAAACACCCTGCAATTAAGTTCATAGAAACTGGGAAAATAGTAGAGGCTGCTTCTAACAAAGTGTATGTCTGCCCTGGTTATAAGTTAGGATTAGACATTACTAATCCAGGCATATATGGCAGCTTTGGATTTAGTGCGAGGGAACTTGATGGGGAAAGACGAGTTGGTATGGTTACGGCTGGGCATGTTGTAAATGTCACAAATCGAATTGCGTATTATAATGACGATATATTTGGATATAGTGATAAAGTAATACAAAAAGGAACTGTAGATGCCGCTTTTATACCTAGATTAGAAACAGATTTGATACCTTCAAATGCCATAAATGGTGATTATAATGCGGTTTTATCTAAGCTTGTTAGTTCGCCTGGCGTAGGAACATTTGTTAATATGTGGGGAGCATATACTGGGCATTCTGGTGGTAAAATCTTAAGTACGAATTTTACAAAAGTGGATGACAACGGAAACGCAGTCCTTACAGATTTGACTTCGGCTTCATTAACGTGTGACCATGGTGATAGTGGTGGAATCGTATATACTTATATATCAAGTAAGAAAACTCGATTAACTGTTGGTATAATTCATGGTTTTACAGCAACAGATAAAAGTATAGCAGTATTCTCTAAGGCTGGCAATATTTTGAAAGAGTTAAATATAGAAAGGTATTAGAATGAGAAAATACTTAATGTTTATCCCTTTGTTCTTTTTCTGCTGCTGTTTTTCAGTGGCAGAAAAGAATAAGGTTATGTTGGGCGAAGAAAATCCTACGGCAGATGCCAAGAGAGATACCACAATACATTTGAAGTTGGCGATGGGGAAAAACTATATAACTTCAAAAGATAGTGTCGTGTATTATTATATTGTTAATAATACAACGAAAAATTATGAAACGGGAACTGATTACCATATAGAAAGAAAGGAGGGAAATGCGTGGATTCCTATAAAGTGGAAGGGAAATGTTTGGGAAGCACTCGGTTATGTACTTTATGCCAATGACTCTTTGGAGTTTAGTTTTCGGTTGAAAGCTTTTAAGCATGTTTTTCATACTGGTACTTATAGACTTAAAAAGTCTGTAGTTGAAAATAGAAAAAAGCAGAACTTGGTGCTGGAATTTAAATTTTGTTCTCAAAGCAAGTAGTACACTGATAGTCTGAGTATTCCTTAAGGCTAACTATGTCTTGAATATCAGCTGATAAATGACTAAGAGGGTGTGTCATATTTTTGAATGTGATACACCCTCTCTTGAATTATTTAGTAAGATATATCCGAAAACCAATATGTGCGCTAGTAGTTCCCCCTCACTAGTCTTGCTGCTTGTTTCTTGCCGTCATCGAAGGTAAACTGCTGGCAGATGACGTGTACGTTCTGTGGGTCAACGATGCGTGGTGCCATTAGTTTGAGGGCATTCGTCTTCTCGCTGTCGAAGGAGAAGATCTTGAGGATTTGGGCGCATTGTTGGCAAGAGTAATAGCATCCTAGACTTGCCACCTCTATCAAGTTTTTCTTGTCCTTGTCGAAACTAGCCTCTTTTACCTTCTTGCAAAGGATGGAGAAGGCAGCGTCGCTCAAGCAATAAGCACCATCTGGGTAAGGCATGGGAGCATAGCCGGGAGTGATGCCAGGATGAGGATGGTTTGCATTGGCTTCTGACGGGGAAGGATTATAAATCTGCTCCTCGTATCTTATCACTTTGCCTGTCGTGTCGAATGCCACGTAGGTTCTGACTTGGTCACCTCCCACTAAACTACCTTTCCATCCTTCATACATCCACTTGTCGCCCAGTTCATTGAAACTAGTCGTCTTAGGCTTGCCCAAGATAGCGGTAACTTGCTGCTTGGTCATTCCACGTTCTATAGGTTGCTTGCTTTTCGCTGACGCAGATAGGCTGCAAGTTAGCAGGAAAAGGCAAGTGAAAACGAATGTCATCCATCTGTTTTTGCTCATCATTACTGTTGTTTTAAAGGTTGAACTATGTATTTGCGCTGCAAAGATAGAAAAATATCTCCAAAGTCCTATAGGCAATTCCCTATAAAGAAGTAGGCATTTTGCTATTTTTATTCAAAGCACTCGAGTACGGAACGAAGTTACTAAAGAAATTGGAGGAACGAGTGAATAGAAAGGGGGTTGACAACCACAATGTTCAAATGGGCAAGGAAATTTTATAGACTTTATCCTCAGATGGCAGAAAACTTGCCGACTTTTATAAGCAAGACAATGTCGTGCAAATTCGCAGAACAAAAAAGTGCGACAGTGATGCACCAATTTGTGACACCAGGAAAAATGAGGAGTTTTCACATGAAAACCTTGGGCAACTCAATGCGTATGTATCCTATTATAAGGAAAATGAAATGCACCCCGGTGATAACCCACCTGTCGGAATTTTGCTCTGTACTCGGAAGGGAAAGAAATGGTGGAATATGCTCTTGCAGGTATGGACAATCAACTTTTTGTTTCTACTTACATGCTCCAATTGCCAAACAAGAAAACCTTAGAAAATTTCTTCGTAAACAATTGGAAAAGTAGTCGGAGAATGAAATGCTAAGCTTGGTGAAAATGCAGGGTTTGGTATTGATAAGATGTTGACATGGGAGAAATTGACAGGCAAGAACGTTGAATTCAAAAGTGATTTGGTATGTTCTACCGTGACATATTGGTTTAGTGAACAAGTTAGTGAACAAGTTAGTGAACAAGTTAGTGAACAAGTTAGTGAACAAGTTAGTGAACAAGTTCAAATATTAGTAAATGCAATTCGTGAAAATGTGTATTCTATGTTTGATATACAGAGTAGATTAAATATTTCTAGCAGAAGGTATGTATTGGTAGAAATGCTGACTCCAGCCATAGAGCAAGGATATGTTTTGCGAGCATACCCAGACAAACCTCGACACCCTAAGCAAAGATACTATCTAAGTGAAAAGGGGCTGAAGTTAGTAAAGTGAGAGCAAATAATTAGATGTTTTCGCAGAATAAAAAAGCGACTTGCGCTCGAAAGCGTAAGTCGCTGATTATTAACGTGGACCAGCTAGGGCTTGAACCTAGGACCTCCAGATTATGAGTCTGTTGCTCTAACCAACTGAGCTACAAGTCCAGGAATTTTTATCAAATTCGGATGCAAAGATACTAGTTTTTGGTTAAATAACCAAATATTTTCGCCATTTTTCATATAAATTAATAGGTGTGACGATGGATAAGTCAGAAAATTGCCGTATCTTTGCACCCAACATCCACATGCGTGGGCGTTCTTATTAAATAAAAGGAAAGATTTCTTTCAAGAAATGGATATAGACAAAAACAAAAGATTCGGCTTGACCGATGAACAAGTAAAGCAGAGTAGGGAACAGTATGGGCGCAATGTCCTCACCTCTCCTCATCGTGCCTCTTTATGGAAACTGTATTTGGATAAGTATCGCGACCCGATTATCCAAATACTTCTCGTAGCGGCTTTCGTATCACTCATCCTCGCTTTTATCGAACATAATTTTATGGAAACCATCGGCATCTTTGTCGCTGTGTTCCTGGCCACTACCGTGGGATTTTATTTCGAGCGTGATGCCGCCAAGAAGTTTAATGTGCTGACGGCATTGAGCGAGGAGCAACCTGTGAAGGTGCGTCGAGGCGGTAAGGTGATGCAGATACCTCGCCATGACATCGTGGTGGGCGACGTGGTGCTCATCGAGGTGGGCGATGAGGTGCCTGCTGATGGTGAGTTGCTCGTTAGTACCGACTTGCAAATCAATGAATCCACACTCACGGGCGAACCTATCACAGAGAAAAATACGGAAGGCGGTGGCGATGGAGCTTATCCTCGCAACGTTATCCTTCGCTCCACGATGGTGATGAACGGACGTGGCGAATTTGTGGTGACTGCCGTTGGCGATGCAACAGAGATAGGTAAGGTGGCGCAGAAATCCACCGAGCAGACTTCTGTGAAGACACCGCTCTATGTGCAACTTGACAAGTTGGCTTCCATGATTTCCAAGGTGGGCAGTGTGGTGTCGGTGGCAGCCTTCGTCATCTTCCTCGTCCATGATATTCTTACCAATCCTGCTTGGGGTGGCAAGGACTACTTCTATATGGCAGAGATCGTGCTCGACTACTTCATGATGGCAGTCACACTCATCGTGATGGCGGTGCCAGAGGGATTGCCAATGGCGATAACCCTCTCGCTGGCTCTCAATATGCGCCGTATGTTGAAATCCAACAACCTCGTGCGCAAGCTCCATGCTTGTGAGACGATGGGAGCAGTAACTGTGATTTGTACGGATAAGACTGGCACACTGACGCAAAACCAAATGCAGGTGGATGAACTCTTGCCAAAGGATGACAACCAGCACTTGCTCGATGTCGCCATTGCCATCAACTCTACTGCCGAACTGGACGAGAATAAGGCTATCGGCAATCCTACCGAGTCGGCGCTCTTGCTTTGGTTGAAATCGCAAGATAAAGATTATCGGGAGTTGAGACACCAGGCAAAGGTGCTGAAGCAACAACCATTCTCTACCGAGAAGAAATACATGGCAACTATTGCCGAGATGGATGGTGAGAAATACCTCCTTGTGAAGGGTGCGCCAGAAATCGTGCTCGACCTTTGTGAGATGGCGGAGAGATACCGCAACCAGGCTCTTCGTGAGTTGGATGAATGGCAGCACAAGGCGATGCGAACTCTTGCTTTTGCTTATAGAAGAATTGATAGAGGTGAGGCGGCATCCGAAAAGTCTGTCCCAACGATCGGTCAGCTCCTTTCTGCCAAGGATTTCACCCTCCAGGCTCTCGTAGCCATTACCGACCCTATCCGCAAGGATGTGCCTGCCGCCGTGAAGGAATGCCGCCATGCCGGTATCGAGGTGAAAGTGGTGACGGGTGATACTGCCGCCACTGCCATGGAAATCGGTAAGCAGATAGGGGTATTCGAGGATGAGGCTGAGAATATCGGAGCGGATGGCGATATGACTTCGCTCGACCAGCAGATGATTACAGGTGAACAATGGGAGGCACTCTCCGATGAGGAGGCATACAAGCGTGCCAAGGATATCAGGGTGATGAGCCGTGCTCGTCCTACCGACAAGCAGCGTCTTGTGGCTATGCTTCAGAAGCATGGTGAGGTGGTAGCCGTAACTGGCGATGGCACCAATGATGCGCCTGCCCTCCATTATGCCCATGTCGGTTTGTCGTTGGGTTCGGGTACTTCCGTGGCAAAGGAGGCTTCGGATATGACCTTGCTCGACGACTCCTTCAAGAGCATTGCCAATGCCGTGATGTGGGGACGCTCGCTCTATCGCAACTTGCAGCGATTCCTCTTCTTCCAGTTGGTGGTCAATGTGACAGCCCTGCTTCTTGTATTGGGTGGTTCTATCATCGGCACCGAGATGCCACTTACGGTGACACAGATACTTTGGGTCAACCTCATCATGGATACTTTTGCCGCTCTCGCCCTCGCCTCATTGCCTCCATCGCATGAGGTGATGAACGATAAGCCACGCAAGGCTACCGACTTCATCATCAACAAGGGTATGGCTTTCGGCATTCTCTTCTGTGGCATCGCCTTCTTCATCGTGATGTTTGCCATGCTCATTTACTGTGAGCGAAGAGGCAAGGGAGGTGTGGATGTGCATGAGTTGACCGTCTTCTTCACTACTTTCGTGATGATACAGTTCTGGAATCTCTTCAATGCCAAGTCGTTGGGTAGCAATCGCACTGCCTTCCGCCACTTCTTGAAAGACAAAGGTATGATATTGGTGCTTGCCTTGGTGCTCGTCGGACAGTGGCTCATCGTCACCTTCGGAGGCGAGATGTTCCGTACCGTTCCATTATCGCTTACGGAGTGGCTGGTCATCATCGGTGCTACATCTATCGTTCTTTGGGTAGGTGAGATATGGCGAGCTTTCAAGCGTCTCTTGGCTAAAAGAAAGAATTGATAGGGAATTAAAAAGAAGTAAAGAGAAGTTTGGAGGAAGTTAAGGGACAATAGTTTGAATGACAATGAAAACAGTATATTACAATGAACAAGTGCAACTGGAACCTTGCGTTGCCACCATCGGCTTCTTCGATGGTGTGCATCGTGGGCATCAGTTCTTGATACAGCATCTGGTGAATACGGCACGTAAGGATGGTTTGGCATCTACGGTGATTACCTTCGACCAACATCCTCGCAAGGTGTTGCAGAGCGATTATCAGCCAGAGATGTTGAGCACCCTGGAGTCTAAGTTGCTTCTCTTGTCGAAGACGGAGATAGACAATGCCGTTGTCTTGCCTTTCAGCAAGGAGATGGCGAAGATGTCGGCTCGTGACTTCATGCGGCAGGTACTCCACGACCATCTTCATGTGAAGAAACTCTTCATCGGCTATGACCATCGCTTCGGACACAATCGGGAGGAAACTTTCGATGACTATGTGCGCTATGGCAAGGAGATGGGCATGGAGGTCATCAAGAACGAGGCGTTCCAAATAGATGGAGTCAACATCTCTTCGTCGGTGATTCGTTCTCTCTTGAAGGAAGGGGAGGTAGAACTTGCCAACCAAGCTCTCGGCTATCCTTATACTATCATCGGAAAGGTGGTGAATGGCTATCATGAGGGCCGCAAATTGGGATTCCCTACAGCCAACCTCGACCTCTCCCATTTCGGGCAGATGATTCCTGAGTCGGGCGTTTATGCCGTCAAGGTTCGTATGGAGAACTCGATGATTTGGAAGCATGGCATGATGAATGTCGGTACTCGTCCTACCTTTGATGGAAAGCGTATCACGCTCGAAACACACATTTTCAATTTTGATGGTGACATCTACGACCAACTCTTGCTGGTGAGCTTCGTGAAGCGCATCCGTGGTGAACAGAAGTTTGACAGCCCTGAGGAGCTAGCTGCTCAACTCAAGGAAGATGAGCAAACCATCATGGAGATATTTGAAGAAGAAAAAGAAAAATAATGCCGATAGGAAAGGCAAAAATAAGTAGATATGGCAAAGATTAGTTTAAAGAAAGGTATCTTGGATGTAGTGTTATACATCATCGTTTTTATAGTAGCGCAATTGGTGGTCTTATATGCTGGTGCCGGCATTTGGGCGGCAGTGAAGCATGAGGGCTTTCAAGCTACATTGCAGGCTATGACAACGGGTAGCAACCCAGCCTTGTTGGCTATTACCACGGTCTTTAGTAGCATCATCACTCTCATTGTCTTCCTCAAGGCGAAGTGGGTTGTGCTCACCCGTGATTACTTGTTGTCGAAACCTTGGTTCACGCTCTTATGGGTGGCACTGTTTACCCTTGGAGCCATCATTCCATTGGAGTTCCTTTATGAGCATTTGGGATTGGAAATGGATGAAAACACTGGTAAACTCTTCGAGGGCTTGATGAAAGAACCTTGGGGCTATGTGGCAGTGGGCATCTTGGCACCATTGACCGAGGAGATTGTTTTCCGTGGTGCCATCCTTCGTAGTTTGCTCGATATGATGAGCAAGAAAAACCATTGGGTGGCTATCATGATTTCAGCAGCGATGTTCGGCTTGGCACATGGCAATACCGCTCAGTTTGTCAACGCCTTGTTGATGGGGTTGCTTTTGGGTTGGATGTATTACCGTACCAAGAGCTTGGTACCTGGCATCTTGATGCATTGGGTCAACAATACCATGGCTTATATCCTGGCGAACCTTGTGCCTCAGAGCGATGGCAAACTGATCGACCTCTTCGGTGGAAATGAGCAGACGGTTTATTATGCCGTCGGTTTCTCACTCTGCATCTTGATACCAAGTTTTATCCAAATGATCATAAGATTGAAAAAGGCATAAGTGCGCTTTTTATCTCTAGCGTGTCACTCTAAACCAATCGGCGTCTATCCATCCTCGATTGCCCTTGGTGTTCTTGCGCTCACTGACGAATCCCATCTTGGCACCAATCCATTTTCCTTGGCGCATCGTAAAGAGGTCGCCTGCGTTCTTGAAGTGCTTGCCATCCATGCTATAAGCAAACTGGCATTTCCCATCTTTCACCTTCATCTGAAGGTAAATGTCTAGATAGATGGCAGGAGCATATTCCATGGTGTCTCTAAAGGTAGGTTGAAGAGTAGCTAGGGTTTTCTCGGTCTCAACACCTCCCTTGTCGGCTCCCTTGCAGTAAAGTTGCTGGAGCAAGAACTTGTCGCCCATTCTGCGTGCCACCAATGCTTGATAGTCCATACCCATCATGATGATGCCGCCGTACTGGTCATCTCCTTTGGAAGCGACACGTATCTTGGTGGTCACCTTGAATTCCTTGGCTGGAGTCTTTTGGAGCAAGAGGTTTCCTGCTTCCCAAAGGCTCTTGAATGGTACAGCCTCTCCGTCTTTTGTAGGGTGAGAGAGGTCGGCGTTGTAGAGACGCAGGCATCCGCTATTGGTAGGCATACCCCAAAGTTGGTTGTAGTTGGCATGCCATTGCCATTGCAAGCCTAGTTCTGTGTCGTTAAACTCATCAGACTCTTGTGGGTTGACCTTGGTGTGAGAACTTGATTTTGGCATGCGATAAGTTATATACGGTTCTCCACATCCATCGCCGTCCTTGTCATTGCCCATCACAGGCCATCCGCTCTTCCAATTGACTGGCTGAAGAAAAACCACACGACCATAGGCATACTGGTCGTTGAAATGCAAAAACCAATCTTCGCCTTGTGCCGTATGTACCCAACCGCCTTGGTGAGGACCATTTACTTGGGTTTTGCCTTGCGCCATGACAATCTTCGACTCGTATGGACCATACACATTCTTGCTGCGCATGGCGAGTTGCCAACCATGTTGTACGCCACCTGCAGGACACATAATCCAGTAGTAACCATCTCGCTTGTAAAACTTTGGACCTTCAGTAGTATGATTCTCCTGTCCGCCATCAAATACGATACGAGGCTTTCCTATCACCTTAGTTCCATCTGCGGAAAGTTCACGTACGCTGAGTACGGAGTTGAAGCCAGAACGGCTTCCAGCCCAGCCATTTACGAGATAGCATCTACCATCTTCGTCCCAGAGAGGGCAAGTATCTATCATGCCTTTGCCTGCCAAAACACATACAGGCTTTTCCCATTCTCCACGAGGATCCTTGGTCTTCACCATGAAAATGCCATGGTCAGGGTCTCCCCAATAGATGTAAAACTCGCCATTGTGGTAGCGGATGGAAGGTGCCCATACTCCTTTGCCATGCTGAGGTTGGTCGAAAACTTCCTTAGGTTCTTGCTCTTGTAGGGCATAGCCGATAATCTCCCAGTTGACTAAATCCTTGCTATGAAGGATAGGCAGACCAGGGATGCAGTTGAAGGAACTTGCTGTGAGATAGTAATCATCACCAACAGCCACTACGTCAGGGTCGCTATAGTCAGCGTAGATGACGGGATTGGTATAAGTGCCATTGCCATTGTCTGGGTTCCACACCTGTGAATGATACTGGGCGTGGAGAGCTAGTGGCATTGACCATAGGATGCTCGCAAAGAGCAAGGATGTAAGTTTTTTGTTCATTTTAATAGAATTATGTTTCTGATAAAACGTATTTATACTACTATTATTATAAGTACGAATCATTTATTGCTTTTACTTAAGAATCATAAATGTATCTCTTCGTAAGAGATACAGAAAAACTATGAACTTTCAATCAATCAGCTATTTAACAAGTTTTACACTAAGTCTTTGTAAAAGTAAAGTGGAAAAAGTAGAAGGAGACTATAAGTTTTAACGTTCATAATTTGCTTGGTTTCAATTATTTTTTGTAATTTTGTCCCAAATTTCTGTATCTCTTACGAAGAGATTTAGAGGAAAATCATCGAAACCGACTTACAGATCAGTTTGAAGATGAATGACAAAAATATCGACAATTTCGTAGCGGCTCCTATTGCAGGGGACGACGGCGAAGCCGTGGAAATAACTTCCGTAGAGAGTTTGGCGAACCCCGAAGAAATCCTTGAAAAACCAGTTGATTCTGGTTGGTTTGTAGCCGTGGTAAGATGTAACTGCGAGAGGAAGATAGCGGCATCCATTGAGCTTGATTTTTCCAAAAATAAAACTTGGCTTGAGCTATGGGTTCCCATGCAGAAGGTGGTTTATATAGAAAAGCGAAGCAACAAGAGAAGAACCAAGGAGAAGCCTTTCCTTCCCACATATATTTTCTGTCGTGTCAGCAAGAAACATCTCAATGACATCCGTTTCCGCTCCGATGTATATAAGATGCTTACCATGCCTGGACAGCGTGAGATATATCAAGTTCCTGACAAGGAATTGGATGATTATCGCCGTTTGGTGGAGAATCCTGATATTCCTGCGGTTGCTTACATGGGTCCTTTGAAGAAGGGACAGAAGGTGAAAATCACCGAAGGAAAACTGAAAGGAATGGAAGCATACGTGCAGCGTATTTCAGGAAAGAAGGCTCTCATCGGCAACGAAATCCGATATGTCAGTGGTGCTACGATTGAAATTAATCGAGCATTCTTGGAACTCGTCACCGATGAATAATTTCATAAAGTGTTAAATCAGATGAAACCCTTGGCGGTTTTGAGGAAAAAGCATATCTTTGCAAAATTAAACGTTAAAGGAAAAGAGTATGAATACAATAGCAATTGATAATAGAACTTATAGAGAAGTTGAAGCGTTCGCTAAACTTCATAATCTTGATATAGCAGAAGTTGTCAGAACATCGCTGCAGAACTTCTTGCAGAAATTTAAGGTAGCAAAGCCTCAGGCTAGAGCTGCTAAATATGAACTGCCAGAACATCTTAAAAAAATGCGAGGTATCCTTGCAGGTGTAGAGGATAAAGACGATGAGAGATTGCAATATTTATTAGAAAAGTACAAATGAAAAAGATTTTCTTGGATACTAATGTCATTTTGGATTATTACTTAGATCGAGAAGGCTTTAGTGATGAAGCTGAAAGAATTTTCACTTATGGATGTGGAAATATACTTTCGCTATTTATATCTTCTTTGTCTTTTACAATACTGCGTTAAATTAATATTTAATCGTCTGTAAATCAATAACTTATATTA
>ERZ1023654.232-NODE-232-length-19903-cov-15.651854_pt1 | contig 19903 bp, 19 predicted proteins | sample MGYA00380338_ERZ1023654 | MGnify/ENA primary metagenome ERZ1023654 (study PRJEB33179, sample SAMN07448980) | human gut metagenome | biome: Human-gut; feature: Human associated habitat; material: Faeces | host: Homo sapiens | place: India: Bhopal | collected...
CGAAAATATCGCTAAAGACTGACTTTTTCATCCCTCACGTGCACTAGAGAGTTTTTTATTTTTTGTAGTTGAAGCAGATAATTTAATATGAGCATAAGATTATCTAATTTAATAGTACAAACATTTATATTTGACTCTCCACAATCAAAATCGATGAAACCCTATATTCTAAATCTAAAAACATTTTTATCATCTTTTTTATCTAAAATGAATTCATTAAGAATAACAAATGTGTATTTTTATACACATTAGGCTTAATATCATTCATTTTATCCATTAGTTGAATCTAATCTATGAGAAAATGGTGAAACTTTGAAAAAGAGGAAACGGAAATGGAAAACAAAATCAAAGATTTCTTGCCTAATGTGTTTGGATACGACACTATCAAAAAACAACTAAAAGAAGTTTATGACCAGTATATGGATAGATTAAAAGATGGAAAGGATATCTCCAATCTACCCAAAGGATTTGTTTTCTATGGAGAGCCTGGAAATGGTAAAACTTTGATATGCAGAGAATTCTCAAAGATTTTTAACTGCCCAGTTATCAATCTTCAATGTGACCTAGATAATATAAACAAAGAAATAGTCGATGCATATACTAAAGCTAGAAAGAACAAATTATCAATAGTAATAGTCGATGAAATTGACAATTTGTTAGGACTAAATTGTTGGGGTGAAGTAGATCCTAAATTCCTTAGAGCTTTTCAATCTCAAATGGATGGATTTGATAAGAACACTTCTGTAATCACACTTGCAACATCAAACTCATCTCCTCAAGATTGGCCTGAGTCATTAGTTAGAGTTGGAAGATTGGAAAAGAAATATTGTATGAGCAGTTCATCTATAGTTGAAGATTTAATAGATGGATTCAGCAAGAAATACAATGTTCCTGTAACTGCCGATGAAAAAGAGGAATTAAAATATGAGTTCAAGAAAATAAACATTGCTAAAATAGAATCCATATTTAGTCAAGCAAGTATAAAATACGGTGAAAAAACAAAGCTGAATGATATTTTGAAAATATTAGATGAAATGGATTTAGTAGACCATAACCACGAAGAGCCTGACAATATCGAAAGGATGACCGCAATACACGAAGCAGGTCATGCACTCTATTTGCAATCATATTGTAAAAGAATAACTTTTTTAAGAACTAGAATAGTAGATAACATCAATGCAGAAACTCTATCTTCTGATAAATTCTCCACCGAGAGATTAGACAGAGAAACATTAGAAGAAAGTATCGACACAAGTCTAGCTGGAATTGCCAGTGAAAAATTAATCTTTGGTAAGTACGATGTAGGAGGTGGTAGTGATTTGACTAAGGCATTAAAACTAATCGACACTTTGCTATGCCGTGGATCTATTTTGGATCCATCATGCCATTATGCCCACTCTGAAGAAATATCATATTTGTTAAAATTTAAATACGAAAGAATTAAAAGGAAGTATTTAAAAAACGAATTCAACAAAGTATATAAACAATTAAAGAAAGAAAAGAAACAAATAATTAAAATAGCTGATTTCATGCAGAAAAACATAGGAATCAATTCCATACAATTAAAAGAGTTGCTATCAGATTAAATATATATGTCAAAGTCTTAGCCAATCCTAAGGCTTTTTTATATTTATTTGGATATTGATTTCCATTTATCAAACCATTATATTAAAAGTGCTATCCCGAAAGGGTGTGTAGTGGTAAATCCACAGGTGACTTACAAGATTCCGTTAGACCTTATATAAGGTGACGACGGCAGAAAAGGAGCAATCCTTTTCAGGCGACAAACTATTTAAAGATAGAACTCTTGAAAGGACCGGTGATTTACAATGAAAAAGTTCTTATCTAATTATTACTTAATTATTTTGACGATTGTTGTTGGAATATTAGCTTTAATATTTCAATTTGGATTCCAGTTGAATCTAGTCTCTCTTATCCTCATCCATTCATGTGCTGCAATTTTTGTAGTTATTACTGTCGTAAGTATGATAAAAGATTTAATAAAAGGACATGTAGGATTAGATATTTTAGCTTTGACTTCTATTATTTCTACTCTATTTGTCAATGACACCATAAACGGAATTACTATCGAAGGTTATTGGGCTTGTCTTATGATAATGATCATGATGGCTTCTGGTCAGGCCTTAGAGTCTTTTTCTTCAAGGAAAGCAAATAAAGAATTGACTGAGCTCATAAATAAGACACCTAAAGTTGTTCATCTATTGACCGATAGCGGGTATTGTATGGATATAGACATAAAAGAAGCAAAAATAGGTGATTTGTTTTTGATAAAGCCTAATGAAACAGTTCCATTGGATTCGACGATAATCGATGGAACCTCACCATTCAACATGTCTTCTCTAACAGGAGAAAGTCTTCCAGAATCAAAAAAAGTAGGAGACAAAATACTATCAGGATTTATAAATGGTGATTCTCCCATTATTGCTAGAGTCGATAAAAAAGATGCTGATTCTCAGTATCAAACTATCGTTAAATTAGCTAAAGAAGTGGATAAAAAGCCATCTAAATTTGTAAAAATGACTGATAAATTAGCAATTCCATTCACTATTGCTTCTTATCTACTAGCAGGATTAGGTTGGCTTATTGCTTATATTACAAATCCATCAATCTCATTGATGGATGGCTTTACTAGATTTGTCGAAGTATTGGTAGTCGCTTCTCCTTGCCCTTTATTATTAGCAGCTCCGATTGCAATGATTTCAGGAATATCACAAGCCTATAAAAAGAACATCTTGATAAAAGATCCTATCGCATTTGAAAAACTAGCAAATACTAAGACTTTTGCTTTCGACAAAACAGGAACTCTAACCATTGGAAAACCATCGATTTCAAAAATAGAAACTATAGATGATTATTCAAAAGATGATTTGCTCTTATATATGGCTAGTCTTGAAATTAATTCCAATCACATCTTTGCTAAATCTATAATAGAATCATCAAATCAAACAAATCTATTAAAAGCGTCTGATATCAAAGAATATCCAGGAAAAGGAGTTGAAGGGTTTATAGACGGAGTTAAATATAAAGTAGGAAACAGATCTTTTGTATCTTTAGATGATAATATAGAAAAAGGTGAAACATTAGTAGGGTTATCAGTGAATGATAATCCTGTCGGATATATCATCTTTAGAGATAAACTTAAAAAAGATACAAAAGAAGCTTTATCTTCATTAAGAGATATGAATGTCGATAAGATCATCATGCTTACCGGCGATAACGAGAAAACTGCTTCTAGAATCGCAGAAGAAGCTGGAATTGATAAATACTATTCATCTTTATCGCCTCAGGACAAATTAAATATAATAACTTCTATAAGTGATGACGATAGACCTATAGCAATGGTAGGAGATGGAATAAACGATACACCTTGTTTAGCAAATGCAGACGTAGGAATAGCAATGCAAAGCGGAAATGATGGTGCTATCAGTGAGGTCAGCGATATCATCATTTTAAATGATTCGATAGATAGCATTGTATTAGCTAAGAAAATATCAATAAATACTTTAAAAATAGGAAAACAAGCCGTTTTAATAGGAATAACAACTTGCATAATATTAATGATAGTTGCAGCGTTTGGAGTACTTCCCGCCATCATAGGTGCTATATGTCAGGAAGGAATAGATTTGATTTCTATTTTATGGGCCTTGAGAGCTCATAAACAAGTAAAATAAAAAGGTGGAATCCACCTTTTTAATAACATATAAGATAAATCTTATTCAAGATTTATAAATTCAATATAATGGCGGAGTGACAGAGATTTGAACTCTGGCTGGACTTTCATCCACTGCTGGTTTTCGAAACCAGTCCCTTAAACCCCTTGGGTATCACTCCACAAATAACAATTATACAATTTTTATAAATGTATTACACTCTTAGTTTTCTTTGTATTTTATAAACTAAGTGAGTTGAAATAAGTCTTTCCAAGAATCAAAGGTTATCTTCCATACTAAAGCTTATCAGTTTGTTAGAACTTATCTCTAAATTTTAAAAGTTCTAAAAACATAGTAAAAGAAAACTAATCAACCTAATAATGTAAATATTTAATGCTAAACCTTAGATATTAGAAATTTCATATAGCAACTATCTACTTTTTTATCTATATTATTCATTGTAAACAAATTATTCCAAGGAAATATTCATCATATGCATAAGAAACTATGGGCTTTATTGCCACTAACTTTTTTGTTGATGTCTAACGCACCTGTATTAAATGCCACCAAGGCATTTGATGGGCGTTTTTATGATTCGTCTTTAAAGATGGACTTTACTGATACAAGTAAAGAAAATATAGACAAATATTATTCTGCAGTCGATAACACTTCAACAGGTTCTAGTTTTATAAATGAGCTATATTCTGTAATATCAAAGGACAATCACTTTGTTAAATATGCTGATGTAAACAAGTGGTATCAAATAACAGATAGGAATTGGGATTTATCTCAACCTATTGATCCGGATACTTTTAAATTCTCAACAACAAATAATTACTATTTTACTTTGCTTTACTTCAAAGATAATGAAACAAAGAGCAGGCAGATAAACAATCTAGTCAACGGAAACTCCTGGACTATCGATGAAAAATTAGATCATATCGATTTTGACAATAAGAAAAAGCCAAATAAAAATATTCAAGAAGATAAAGAACATATATGGGCCAAAAGCCACGGTTTCTCACCTAGCGGAGATCCTGAAGCTGGAGCTGGAACAGACCTTCATCATTTGTTAGCAGCTGATCATCATACAAATAACATACACAATAATAACTACTACGGATACATAGACAGAGATAAACCATATAGCGAAGTCTATTGTTATTACGCTGATGGTACTACTGATTTAAGTGGATGGTCTGGAAAAGATAAAGATGGTGATGATACATTCGAACCAACTGATCAATATAAAGGCGATATAGCTAGGGCTTTACTTTATATGGGCGTTAGATACTCTAATAAACAAGAGACTAACACTAGAAGTGAGCCTTACCTCTTATTGACAGATGACAAAACACAAAAGGATGACAACGATCATTTCCATGGAGTTCATCAACATTTATCTGATTTCCTTAAATGGAATGAATTAGATCCTGTAAGTAATTATGAAATACATAGAAACAATCTTATCTATAACAATGTTCAAAACAACAGAAATCCATTCATAGATCATCCTGAATGGGCCAAAAGAGCATTCCCTAGCCTCAAAGATTCATATAATTTGCATACAAATGACACTTTAACATTACCAGTTACATATTCGCCTAAATCGACTATCAATATCAGTTTTGATTCCAATTACTTATCTATGTCTGATGACAAGAAGACATTCAAGGCATTAAAAGAATGTAAAGAAGGAACTACTATAAAAATAGATGAAACTACTGAAGACGGAATTATAAATCACTTCAAAACTAAGATAATAATTTGGAATGATACTATATTAAAAACTGATTTACCAAAAAGTATTCAATTAGCTCCAGTAATAGGAAATTCAACTTCATACAAATTAGATATTAAGGTTGACAATCTATTCCCTGAAGAAAAAATCGTACTAAAATCTGACGATGATACCATCGCTAGAATCTCAAACGACAACACTATAGAAGCAGTAGGATTTGGAACTACAACAATCTCAGTGTTAGTAGATAAATCTAACAAGAAATTAGGTGAATTTAGAATTGAAATAACTCCATCAGTCTACTTTAATTCTGAAAACATAGGAATTACTATCGGAATAATAATTGCTATAGTTATCGTCTTAGTATTAATAATCGTTCTTTCTATTGTATTTGCTAAAAAAGGAAAGAAGAAATCATCCAAGAAACCATCCAGCAAAAACAATAACACTAAGAAGAAAAATAACAGCAAAAAGAAGAAATAAAACTCGCTTAATAGATAATCGCTATAAATAATACGGTTATCTATTTTTTATTTCTAACAAACATTTTAAAATTATATATACGGGAGAAAATATCAATGCAATCAAAATTCAAATTACTAACCTTAGTTTTATTATCTACCACTTTTTTCTTGACATCTTGTGGTGATTCTACTTCTAATCCTACTGCACCTTCAAATCAAGTCACAGACAATTCGACAAGCAAACCTTCAGTCCCATCGGTCAATACTGACAGCAACGTGACAGAATATTCTTCATTCCCTTATGCCGATATAGCAACATTCTTTAATTTGATATCAGTTACAAATAATCAAATTCCATCATTCGATATAGCGAGCGATGAATCTTATTACGAATATACTTCCGAAAGCGAATCATCAAGAGAGTTTGTCGTTTATGGAACAATAGATTCTTCTATAACTGATAGTCAAATGAAGACTAATTATTCCAATGCTTTGAAAGCTTTAGGATATACAGTCACAGTTAAAGATGGATATTATCCTTATGCCGAAAGTGAAGAAAAAGGATTCCTGCTCAGCTTCGGATGTGATAATTCAGTGTTCTTCCTCGATATAATGAAGTATGAATCGACAACTACTGATCCCGACACTCCATCAACTCCAGACACAACAATAAAGACAATTACAATCGACGCAAATAATTTTGAGGCAAAGTATCTCGGATTAGAATCGGATTTGACTATTAGCGGGTACACATTCAAATATGACTATATAATGAAAAGTAATGATAGAATTCAATTTAGGAATTTATCAAAGAGCAATTCCTACTTATTCAATTCGACTGCGATGAACTTATCTACAGTAGTATTAAATGTCGACGTAACTACAAAAGGTGATTATGTAGGTTATCCTTCTTTATATGCCTCATCTTCGATTCTATCAGCCGACAACAATGGAACTGAAATAAAACCTGTGATAACTGATAAAACAACATATACATATACAATTCCTGAAGGATTTTCATTTTTCAAAGTGACAGGTCATAGCAACTATGCTGTGTTGTTATATTCTATGACTATCAATTTGAAATAGAATACATAATAAGATAACATTATGCCAAGATTGAGCTTGGCATTTTTATTTCAATCTTTTTTTCTTATAATAATAAAGAACATTATCTCTTTAAAAAAATGAAATTCATATTTTTTTACAAATTAAAATTTAAATATTGTTTAAAGCCATACATATGGAGTTTAAAAAAGGAATTACAAAGAGATTCAATAATAGAAATACAATTAAGCGATAAACAAAGAAATATTTTAAATAGGTTAAAAGTATCCTGCCAGGCGAATGAGTGGAATTCACTATTGTCAGAAATTGAAAAACACAATAAAGATTTAAATTATTTACATTCTGAATTTGATAATTTCTCATTTGACAATATCATTAAAAATCCAGCATCTATAACAGCGGATATAATTGAAATTTATAGCAAAAACATTTCTATTCTCAATCAATATAAACATAAATCAAAAAGACTAGTCTTTTATTTCGAGACTAGTCTTTTTTTATTCAACACTTGTTATCCAACCCATCTAATTATATCTAATACTATCAGCACAACTCCAAGGACTAATAAAACGCCTAATCCAATCATCGAAACATAAGACTTAAATTTCTTATTTGCTGGTTTCCTAGTAATAGATTCAATGATACACAATAGTAACTGCCATCCATCCAAACCCGGGAATGGAATCAAGTTCATAACCGCAATATTGACTGAAATCAAACCCCATAGATAGAATACATAGAAGGGGCCAATAGACACAGCTTGCTCTGTAGTTCTAAATATAGAAACAATTCCACCGACATTCTGCCATCCTGATGGAGTAAATAATCCACCTATAGCTTGGAATGTTTGAACTATTCCATTGCCTTGATCATAAAAGGCTTGACCTAAAGCTCTAGCAAACGACTGACCAGTTATAGTTGGAGTTCCTTCTCCATCTATGAAACTATTTCTGTTATATGGCTTAGGTGAATAAGACATATAAGGCGATATACCCAAAGCTTCATAATGGTACAAACCTTTGGTCGCATCGCTCAACTCAGGCTTCACTTTCACTTCAACAACCTTAGAACCATCGTATGACCCATCATCATTCTTAGTCGAATACATATCGGCATAAGTAATAGTTACTGTCAGTTCTTTACTATCCTTACTAGGATATAAATACAAATGAGTTTGAGAATCACCGACTGATACAACAGGCTCATAATACGTGCCGGATTCATTTCTATAATAGACTTCATCTAACATCGCATTAGAAATATCAAAGTATGTATCTACAGTATTGAAAGTTCTATTCTTTGACTGTTCGATAGCTTCTTTATCTTTGTCTGAAAGGTTAGATATCTTTTCATCAGTCCATTTATTTCCCAATCCGTCATAGATGAGAACATCATCAGGATATTGTTTCTTTATTGATACGATCCTAGTACCTGTAGTTAGACCGCTATCAGCTAAATGTGAGCCAGAAGCGATAGTAATTCTATTTGTATAAACATCCTGTTGTGGGCAAAAGGCATCAGCTATGAAGCAAAGGAAGAAAGAAAGGATGACATTAATCACGATTCCAGCAATCATGATAATTGCTTGTTTTCCATGATTCACACCACTGAAGGTTCTTTCCTTTGGAACTGGTGGAATACCAGCTTCAGTCAAAGCAGCATCATCGCTTTCTCCGACCATTGCAACATATCCTCCTAAAGGAATACAGCGAATATTGACCGTGGTTTCCCATAGTGGTTTTCCTGTAGTCTTGTCTTTGGGATTTATAGATACGATTTTAGGTCCAAATCCTATAGAATATTCTTCACAATAAACTTTAAAAAGCTTAGCCATCGAAAGATGGCCAAGCTCATGAAGGCAAATGACAAAGCATAGCCCGAGTACGAAAACTATGATACTAATGAATATTTGCATAATTGCCTCCTTTTTATCTCATACAAATAATTGACTTATTATCTACCGCGGTTGAAGTTCTTTCTTCCGGTATGGAATGTTCTCTTCTTGGTAGCTCCTTGTGGTTTATCTTGACGAGCTTTGTCGAAGTGTCCACCACGATAAGAGGGCTTCTTGTCTCCACCGAATGAAGACTTTCCTCTATATGATGAATGTCTTTCCCCACCTTTGAAGGATGAATGGCCAAATGATGGCTTTTTAGATGAATAAGATTTCTTTTCCTTGTTGTCACCTTCTGAATGAGTCCTATAGGATTTATGGAATTCACCACTGGGTTTATAAGAATCATTAGATCTTGAATGGAATCCTCCATTAGACTTATGGAATGAGTGTCCACCAAATTTCGAATGTCTATCATCTCTATCCTTATGATCACCATTGAATTTCTTCTCGTGATCATAATGATCACTCTTCTTATGGAAAGTATTCACTTCATGAGTGTTACGATAAGGTCTCTTTCCACGGATTCCACTTCTACCGAAGTCTTGATGATCATCCTTCTTCTTGTCCATGTAGTCTCCGAAAGATTGAACATCCTTCTTACGATCATCAATCTTCTTGTCCTCTCTCTTAACATAGACTTTCTTTTCCTTGACCGCATCCTTGGCATTTCTAGGATATCCTTGCTTTTCTTTCTTAGCTTTCTCAGCTTCATGTTCTTTGAGCAAGGCTTTTTTCTTAGGATCGTTTCTCCAACGAGAAGCCTTTTTGGCCTTTCTCTTCTCGACCTCATCCTTGATTTCTTCTTCGTGTTTTCTATTAGCATCACGAATAGGTTTAGCTACTATATCGGAAGGATTGTTTCCAGCTTTCAAAGCATTAGCGTAAAGAGTGATAATCTTATCTGCTGCATCTCTAGCTTTTTCATCCAAATCCAAGACATCTCTCAATTCCTTGGGGTTATCGCTATCTCTAGTGACACTAGAAGAAACTTTTCTCAATATTGTTTCGACATCGCCGAAACGAATCTCTCCGTTTAAATAAGCATTTACAGCCTCTTCATCCACAGCATTTACAACAATTGCTGCACGAGAAGGATATTTTCCGACCAATGATAAAATGAATGTGAACATAGGATATCTGTTCTTATCAATATCCTCAGTCTTTAAATTCTTGACCGCTTCTTTATCTTCTTCAGTCAATTCATGACGTTTCTCAGTTCCAAGACTCAAAGCATATTTGATAGGTGTGAGCATAGTATTAGGAGAATATTCATAAATAGAAGTTCCGTCTTCTAAAACAACACCACCATGAATCAAAGATTCTCTATTGATAACAGCCTTGATATCCTTCAAAGGATAATGGAACAACATAGAAGCTTCGATGACTTCATATGCTTTATTCACCATAGTAGCACTATCTACAGTGATCTTTGGCCCCATCTTCCATGTAGGATGAGCTAACACCGCTTGAATAGGAGCTGTTCCGATAGCCTTAGTAGGATAGTCTCTCAAAGCACCGCCAGAAGCTGTGATAAACAATTCTTTGACTTTCTTGCCTTGGGGAACCTCAGCTAAACATTTAGCAACTGCTACATGCTCAGAATCGATAGGAATCAACTTTCCATGACCTTGAGCTAATACCTCATTGATAAAGTTTCCACCCACGACCAAAGTTTCTTTGTTAGCTAACAAAAGAATCTTATCCTTCTTCAAAGCATGAAGCGAAGGTAAGAATCCATCAAATCCTAAGATTGAATTCAAGACAACATCAGGATCAGCCTTATCAATTATAGTTAAGTTTATAGATTTGCCAGACAAAACTTCAACTTCAGGTAAAGCTTCTTTCAAAGCTTTAGCTTTAGAATCAGCAACAATTCCAACAAATTTTATAGTTGGAAATTCTTTGACTATCTCCACCAACTTATCAACATTCTTGTTGGCTGTAATTCCTACGAGCTCATATTCACTATTATCTTTCAACAAGCTCAAAGCCTGAGTTCCTATAGAACCAGTCGCTCCTAATAAAACAATCTTTTTTGCCATACTTTAATTTTCTTTTCCTTTAAGTTTTAAATAATCCTATATTCAGTTATTAATGCTGTAAGAATGTCCAACCATTAGTAATAAATGATATCAAGATAGCTACTACAGAACAGGTGACGAATATGGAATCAAACCTATCAATTATGCCACCATGACCAGGTAAAATAAAGCCCCAATCTTTAACATTGAAATGTCTTTTAACTGCCGAGAAGATAAATCCACCTATATTATCCATAATAGGAATAATTATAGACAAGAGTAAGATGTAGCCCCAACCCCAACCACTTTGGCTTTCAAAGCTCAATCCATCCAAAGGAGCTTCTCCACCAGTTTTGATCAAAGGAGTTTTAAAACAGTACCACGATATCGCTGAGAAACTCAGAGTGAATATCATTGAAAGAACAACTCCACCAAAGAATCCTTCCCATGTTTTATGAGGAGATACTCTAGGATTCATCGGATGCTTACCGAATAAAACACCGACAAAGTAAGCTCCTATATCGCTACACCAAACACCAAACAAACAAAACCACAGCAACATAGAAGAAGATATAGACCAGTTATAAGTCAATGTGATATCAGCAGGGTCCGTCTTATCTAAGAAAGCAGTAGGATAATATCTTAAATACATAATCGAATAGAATCCTAGCGATACTAAGAAGACCATAGTAAACAAGTAGAAAACATCATCCAGTCTAAATGTTTCATATAAGAATGAGAAGCAAAACAAACCTATTAAATAAATGATTAGTGAGAAAATACTGATATAAATTTTATACAATGAAAAAAAGTTGCCAGCAAATAATTCATTCCTTATATTGTCTTCTTTAAAGAAGGTCCAATAAATCATTGCATACATCCAAACATAAGTCCAAACCCATATGAACTTACTATAATGCTTTTTTCCAGGCAAAGCTAATATCTCATAGGCGGCAAAGAAAACTAAAACAAATGATACTGCCAACAGATACCATCCACCAAATATTCCAGCCGGTCCCAAGACTAAACCTAAAATCAATCCAGTGATTATTCTCACAATCATTGAATGTTCAGTATTTTTCGATAACTTTTTCATTCTTTTATTGCTCCGAAACGTCTATTTCTTCCGTAAAAATCATCCAAGGATTCCTTCAATGATTTCACCGAATAATCAGGCCAATAAGTCTTTGGAAATTCCATTTCAGCATAAGCTAATTGATATAAATAACAATTAGATACTCTCAACTCGCCAGAGGTTCTAACCATTAAATCGACATCTGGCAAATCTTTAGTCCAAAGATAATCTTCGAACGATTTAACATTCAAAGAATTCAATTCTACTTTTCCTTCTTTATATAGAGAAGCAAATCTCTTAGTAGCTTGAACCACATCTTGTCTTCCACCATAATTGAATAAGACAGTGAAGTTGTACTTATTCAACTCTTTTGTCTCTTCCATAGCTTCATTGATAGTATTGAGAATATCAGTCGGTATTCTTTTATCGGCCAGGTCTCCAACAACTCTAACCTTCACACCCTTAGATTTAAAATCTTCAATGTTTGAAGAAAAGAATTCTTTTAATAATTTAAATAGAGTGGAAACTTCAGCTTCAGGTCTATTCCAGTTCTCACTAGAGAAGCAAAACAATGAAACATATGGAATTTGATAGGTCAAAAAACACTCATCAACTATTTCTTTGATGCGTTTTACTCCTGCCAAATGTCCTGCAGTTCGAGGCAACAATCTCTTCTTGGCCCAACGGCCATTTCCATCCATAATAAAAAGAATATGCTTCAAACTTTTTGTATCTTTGTCAGACACTAGATATTAGAGAGCTCCTGTTCCTTACCCTTATATAAGGAGTCGATAGTCTTGATAGCAGCATCGTGTTCCTTTTGAATAGCAGCATCGATACGCTTCTCTAAATCCTCAGAGAACTCTTCGGATTTCTTTACCTTATCCATCCAATTCTTTCTAATAGCACGGATTGTAACTTTATTATCGTCACAATATCCTTTAGCTTCCTTGATGATTTCCTTACGACGATCACCAGAGAGGGGTGGGAAATTAAGACGAATCTCATTTCCTTTGACATTAGGATTCACACCCAAGTTGGATGTTCCTATTGCAGCTTCGATAGACTTTACTGAAGAGGGATCGAAAACCTTTAAAACCAAGGCTGTTCCACCTTCAACTCTAACTGCTGCCAAAGTCTTGATAGGAGTCATTTCTCCATAATAATCGACACGGATCTTATCTAAGACATTAGGATTGACTGCACCTGCTCTCAAGGTAGCCAAAGATCCTTTAAGCTTATTGATAGCTTCATTCATTTCAGCTTTAACTGAATCCAATACTTCTTTTTCTTCCATAATTATTTCTCCTTACTATAGAAATATATAATAAAAACTTATAAGTGATACAAAGGTATCTATTATTAACACAAATAAAAGCAATTAAATTGCTTATTTTGTGATCAATGTTCCCATAGAATCACCAGTGATGACCTTTAAGAAATTCTCCGGTTTCATTTCGAACACCCTGATTTGAATATTGGAATCCTCCAATAATCCAGCAGCAGTAGCATCCATGACCTTCAATTTCTTATCAAGAATCTCATGATAAGTTATAGTCTTGATCAACTTAGCCGACTTATCAGTCTTAGGATCAGCAGTGTAGACTCCATCAACACCATTCTTTGCCATCAAGATGACGTCACAACTAGTCTCCAAAGCTCTCAAAGCTGCACATGAATCAGTTGTGAAGAAAGGATTTCCTGTTCCACCCACAAAGATACATACTTCACCATTGTCCAAAGCTCTCAAAGCATCTCTTTGTGTAAAATAGTCACAAAATTTGTCGACTTGGATAGAAGAGAAAACATGTGCTTTCAATCCATTGTTTTCTAATACACCCTTAAGTCCTAATCCATTAATGACTGTACCCATCATTCCCATATCATCTGCTTGAGCTGGGTTTAAGCCTAATAATCCGGCCAATTTTCCTCTCCAGATATTTCCAGCCCCGACAACAAGACAGACCTGAACCCCAGCAGAGTGAAGAATTCTAACTTGTTCAGCTATTCCTACCATCTTCTCTTTTGAGAATATCGAATGATTCTCACTGTCTTCCAAAGCTTCGCCAGAGATTTTAAGCAATACACGTTTATATTTAATTTCCATATAACCCTCTTTCAAAAAACAAGGCACACATAGGCGTGCCTTGTTACAAATTCAATAAATTACTTGTTGTTGAGTTGTGCAGCAACTTCGGCAGCAAAGTCGGATTGAGCCTTTTCAATTCCTTCACCAGTGGTGAAACGAACTGTAGAGACGATTTCAGCTCCATGCTCTTTCAAGACTTGTCCTACAATCTTGGAAGTATCCAAGATGAATTCTTGATCGACGAAGACTTGAGAGTTGAGGTTCTTTCTAACACGTCCCTCGACAATCTTTTCTTGGATTGCTTGAGGTTTGCTAGCAAACTTAGGATCAGCTTTGGAGGCTTCGATTTCAATTTCAGTTTCCTTCTTTACAACTTCGGCAGGAATCTCTGACTCGAAAATGTAGGTAGGAAGACTGGAGCAAAGAGAAACAGCGATATCATCAGCAAAAGCTTTATCGCCACCCTTCAATACAACAGCAACTGCAATCTTACCCTTCATATGGATGTAGGTTCCGATGTTCTCACCGGCACTCTTGTGAATCCACTTCAAGCGGCGGAGAACTATCTTCTCACCCATACGCATGGTTCCGTCAGCACAAATGCTAGAAACCATTTCAGTGGCTTCTTCCAAAGTGGCGGGTTTCTTTTCAATCAAAACTTTTCCAATTTCTTTGACCAAATCACCGAAAGCAGGTGATTCAGAGACAAAGTCAGTCTCGGAGTTGACTTCGAAGATAACGGCATCATCACCAGACTCTTCAATCCAGCTCTTTCCTTCGGCTGCAACACGGTTGGCCTTCTTAGCAACCTTGCTCAAGCCCTTCTCACGAAGCCAGACAATAGCCTTCTCGACATCATTCTCGCAAGCGACAATAGCCTTCTTGCAGTCCATGAGTCCGGCACCAGTGCGGTCTCTAAGCTGCTTAATTAATTCGATTTGTGCAGATGACACGGTTATTTAGTCTCCTCAGTTGCAGGCTTAGCTTCAGTCTTCTCGCTAGGAGCAGCTTCAGTGGCCTTAGGAGCCTCTTGAGCCTTCTCTCCACGATTCTCATCCTTAGGTCCATGATTTCCACCATTAGGACGCTTTACAAACTTCTTGCTAGCTTTCTTACGACGCTTCTTGCCCTTACGCTTAGCAGCGAAGATATCTTCACGAATCTTAGCATGGACAACCTTCAAATCATCCTGGCTGAATTGATACTTGCTCAAATCCTCAGGGATGAAGCTCTCCATATTTCCGGCATCAGCAGCATCGGCTTGGTAAGCATAAGCAGCTTCTCCACCCTTAGCAGCGACAACGGCATCGGCGAGCAATCCAATGATGAGCTTGACAGACTCAGGTCCATCAACGTTCACAGGAATAGGGAATTCTACATCTGAAGGCTCACAGTTAGTATCGATGAGTCCAAAGGTGTGAATGTGAAGCAACTTGGCTTCATGGACAGCGTTGTGCTCCCAGTTAGAATCGACCACGACAATAGCGTCAGGTCTCTTTCTCATTTCCTTGATACCACCGAGAAGTGAGCTCAAGCGATCACGCTCCTTGCCCTTGGCAATAGCATCCTTCTTGGAAAGCTTGTCGAGTTGTCCACTCTCAGTAGCTTCATCGAGTTCCTTCAAGAGCTTGATACGTTTGTATATGGTATCGAAGTTAGTCAAGGTTCCACCCAACCAACGATTGTTGACATAGAAGCAGCCGGAACGAGTAGCCTCATTCAAGACAGTTTCCTTGGCGACAGGCTTAGTTCCAACGAAGAGAACCTTTCCACCTTGTTCAACAATCTTCTTAAGAGCCACATAAGCTTTTTGAATCAAATCAACAGACTTGTTCAAATCGAGGATGTGCAAGTTGTTCTTCTTACCATAGATGTAAGGCTTCATGTTAGGATTCCAGCGACGTGCTTGGTGACCATAATGGGCACCGACGGCAATGAGTTCCTTAACAGAAACAACAGGATCACTATCCTTGTGGATAGTCTTTGACATCAAATCAGCTTTGGGTTGCTCAGCAGCGGGTGCAGACTCGACTGGAGCTTCTACTTTAACTTCTTCACTCATGGTTTTTAAAAACCCTCCATTTTTTGTTATACCTCCGAATACTTCCGTACTGCCAACCCAGAAAACGCATTAATACAGTTTCTATGTAAAGTCTAGAATGTTTGTGTAACAGACTTATAAGATTCATATAAGTCCTGCATTTTAAGGACTAGTCGGCAAAATCCATATTCGTGTGCATTGCATGTAGCTTTGGACATGCTTGGTGAAAATACCATAAAATAGCAAAAAATACAATATATAAATAAGATTAAATATAAGGATTAATAGAAAACACCCATTCTGAAAGTATTTTTATAGCCATAACCAACCTCAAATGTTGAAATAATTCAATCTTTGAATTATTATTAAGAAAATATTCTATGTCTTTTGATAAACGACAGGAAAGGATAAAACAAAATGGACAACAAGAAAGAAAAATCCATCGAAAATTCTCCCGCTTTAAAAAGACTTGATGGAGTAGATAAGGATATATTTGCATTCTTTTCTTACCTCTTAGACATCTACAATCATGGAATGTTTAACCCTCTTATTAATTTCACCAAATCAGATGGAAGAATACTATTGCTTCTAGTCAATTCAGGAGGGTTATGTCATCCTTCGGACATCTCTAGTGAATTGAATTTATCCAGACCTAATGTAGCAGCGAACCTTAGAAATATGGAGAAGGAAGGATTGATTACTAGAGAGACTGATAAAACTAATAGAAGACAAGTTTTCGTAAAGATTACACCCGCTGGATTGGAAAAATACAAAAAGGAAACAGATGCTATTGTAGAAGTATTCACAATGTGGCTTAAGTCATTAGGGCCTTCCGAAGCTATGCATTTGATGAGCGTGTTGAAAAAGACTGATGAAATAGCAAAACAATACGAGCCACCAAAGGTTGAAGAAGACAAAATAGAAGATATTTGGAAATTATCTTAAGGATTATTATGCGCCTTTTAAAAGAAGAAATCGGAGAACCCAGAGAATTAGTCTTTCTAGATTTAGAAGGAACTCAATTATCACATGAAACTATTGCAATAGGAGCATGTAAGTATTTTTGTGGACCCGATTTATTACCTTTGCCAGGAAAAAAGATTCAGGTTTTCAAGAGATTGATAAAACCTCAAAGTCCTGTAGGTGGTGTTGTCACTGTTCTGACCGGTATAACTGACGATAGATTGAAGACAGAAGGTATCACCTTCCATAAAGCATTAGTCGAACTTATGACATTCACTAAATGCACTGGAAAGAAAGTATATATTACTTTCGGAAACCAAGACTTAAATATGCTCTATCAATCCAAGATAAGAGCCAACGATCAATTATGTCAAGACTTTTATGACCATATAAAAAGAAACTGGTTCGACATGCAGGCATTCGTCTCTAGATTCGTTCATGACGAAAGACATATGACATTCTCACAACCTAAGCTTCTAGAAATTTATGAAGCCAAGAATTTACAGCACGCACACGACCCTTTGTATGATGCTGAAAACTTAATGAATCTATTCGTTCAAGTGATAAAAAGACCTGATATAACATTACGCGAATTCAAAAAGAATCTTCTAACTTCAAAAGATTTCTTCATTATATCCAAGCCATTTATAGATGATTTGTGTAATGGAAAAGATGTATCTTCTAAAGATTTCAACAAAGCCATTGAGGATTACTTATCATGACGATCAAATATCCTAACGGAAAGACTTATGAAGAAGTTGTAAAAGATGAGAAAAAAGAAGGAATCATCAAAAGAAAAAGAAATGGTCTAGCCGATAGAGCCAACATGGGAATGCATTTGGAAAACGATGTAATCAAATCCTGTGACTATTATAGAAATCTTAGAATAGCTTCTATTTATAAAAGACCAACTCCTATTAGAGTATATAAAGTTGACAAGTCTAATCCAAACAAGATTATCGAGGCTCATTTTGATCAAAAATCAACAACTGATTTTGTTGGAGTTTATCGATCTAAATACATCGATTTCGAATGCAAAGAGACTAAGGAAGACACTCTTCACTTTCAAAACATAAGACCTCAACAAGTGACTCATCTAGATTTAGTCTTAAAACTAGGTGGAATAGGCTTTTTTGTCGTATCATTCACTCAAAGAAATGAAGTTTATTTGTTAGATGCGCATTTCATAGTAGATAGAATATTAAAAGAAAAATCCCATCAAGGATTTAAAAGAGATTTCTTTATAAAAAACGGAATTCTAATCAAACAAGGTTTTACACCTAGACTTTATATATTGGATGCTATAGATAAAGCTTATTTTAATTCTCAATTAGATCCTGATAATCCAAAACTCTAACTCTTCTTAATCCAAGAGAAAGGTAGTTCATCTAACTTTGGATTCTTAGCTGTCAATATCGTTCTACCTAACATTATCAACTGTCTATGAGTATTGATTAGACAGCTATTTTTAAATAACTTTTCTAATTTTAATTCTATTTGTTCTGGTCTTAAATCTTTGTCGACAAGGCCTAAAAACTTAGATACTCTTTCTACATGTGTATCCACTGGTAGATAAGGAAAATTATATAACTCGCCTAAGACCACTCCCGATGTTTTAAATCCAACACCGGGAAGTGTCATCAAAACTTCTCTATCTTTTGGAATTTGACCATCATATTTATCGACAATAATTTTAGATGCTTCAATTATGTGACTAGCTTTGGTTTTTGCTAATCCTACCGGTCTAATAATACTGATGACATCATCGACGTCGGCTTTAGACAAAGCAGCTAAGTCTTTATACTTATCAAATAATATCGGAGTCACTTTATTAACTGACTTGTCGTTAGACTGAGCTGAAAGCATAACTGCAATCAAAAACTCCTGATCTGTCTTATGCTTTAAAAAACAATCGACAAGACCAAATCTATCATCTAAGAAATTCTTTACCTGATCTGCTTTTTCTTGTCTAGTCATCGTTCAACCAATCGTGAGAGATAATTTTAGGTAACTCATTAGATCTATGCGCATCATCCCTTGCAGTATAACCTTCTTTGTTAATATCTTTTTCTTTTTCTAAACGCAAAATTTCTTTTTCTAATCTAGGAAAAGTAACTCTTTTTTGCTTAGATTGAATATTTGCATATGCTTCCTGCATCATAGATACAGTAGCACCTTCACCTAACCATCCATTTATCTTATCGACTTCCAATGGTGTCAATGGTCTTCCCATCTCTTTTTGGAAGAAGGCATAAGCATCATCAATTTTCTTTTGAGAACGAGAGTCAGAAGATAAGACTATATCTTTTTTGAAATCATCGAACAATTTACTAAAAAGAGGCTGTAAAGTTAAATCTCCTTTAGGGCTATATGCGACATACTTCTTGTCCATCAATCTCAATAAACAATCATCAATAGTATCTTTGGATAAAGACATATACTGTGATAATGCATCAGCTGTAACTGGTATTTCCCCATCCATCTGCATCACTTCATCAGCCATCAAAATAACCATGGCATCGCTTTCTGTAAGTCCAAGTCCTTTATATCTCTTCAAAAATATGGATCTCCAGTTCAAATCTTTAAAATTTAGTTCCATAAATGCCTCCTTGGTTATGAATGAATATAGTTAATTATAGTTGAAAAGTCTTTATAAGAATTATATAAACTACTTTGTTGTTCAAAAAAGAGGTCTATGAATTGTATGGAAAATAAAAAAAAGCCAGAAGATCAGACATCTGAAGTTGAAACTCAGATTGCCCCTCCCAAAAATACCAAGGAGTGGTTAAAAAACTGTTTGGTTGGATTCTTTGTTGGATTAGCTGTTATTGTTCCTGGAATATCCGGCGCCACAATAACAATTATCTTTAAAA
>ERZ1023654.237-NODE-237-length-19653-cov-7.402592_pt1 | contig 19653 bp, 15 predicted proteins | sample MGYA00380338_ERZ1023654 | MGnify/ENA primary metagenome ERZ1023654 (study PRJEB33179, sample SAMN07448980) | human gut metagenome | biome: Human-gut; feature: Human associated habitat; material: Faeces | host: Homo sapiens | place: India: Bhopal | collected...
GTGCGCTGATGAGTTTTAGATTACCTAAGCCGTTGAGGGTAATGCGGTAAGTAGAAACATCGTTCGTCTTTATTTTCTTGGAGAGCAGTTGCGCTTGTATGTTAAATTTACCAACTGCTCCTGAGAATTTTGCAGGACGTGGTTGTGGAAGTGCCTCTACTTGAAGTGTGATGGGGGCTACCGAGCGGCGTACTTGAACACTGATTGTACCACCACCATTGAAGAAAGCGTCGGCCAAATCCATGGTGTTGTCTTGTTGTACAACAGCGCAGTCGAACGTTATACTGGGAATGGTCAACTTTCCACTCGTTTGTGGAAATACTACGTATTGCAAAATAGTGCCTGTGCGATAGGTACGCCCATTTCGATGTTCAATGTAGGTTTGAATTTGGTTACCGGGTAGCGGTATCTCTTGCGAAATAAGTCCTTTGAAGTCGGGCTTCTGTGTTAGACTTGTGTTAGAGAGTCCAACGCCAACGCGGGCATGAATCCGTTAGGGCAGTAGCACGGCTTCTAGTTCGGGTACGGTCGTGCGACTGGGGGTGACGTCAATGAAGAGATCGTTGTTGGTAACGGAACTGCCCGCTTGTTGCACACTATTATTCGTTCCGACATTTGGTGAATGGGGCCCGTTTGGCGCAGAATGGTTGGCTTGTGCATTTAATGTAACACTATTTGAATGCACGCTTTTACCATTAACACGTATGCTTGCAGGGCCGATAGTAATCTTTCCACTCTTGCGAGCAGAGAGTATATAAGTGAAGGTCGTTGTTTCGGAGTGTGAGGCGTGTCCGTTAATAATCTGATAGTTACTAAAAGTAGAGGTAGAAGGACCGCTGAGCACTTCGAAATTAGACAAAGAAGGAGGAGTGAAATTGTTTGCGTCATTGCTGGCAATGGTAAATGTAAGACGATAGTAGCCTCCAACGTCTTCTATATGTGCTTTGAACGATTGGGCATTCGTATTATACGTTGCTGAAATGCTTATCAAGACAAAGCATAGCATTATTCTAAATATGTGCAGCTTTTGTGTCATGTTTCTTTGTTACTATAGTAATCATCCTATTTACATCACGAGGTAGATGTAGGGGCGGCTTTTACCAGTTTTTGCCTTTGGCTCTCTGTTTGGGTTGATGTTGCTTTAGTTTTTCAAGAGCTCGTTTTTCAGCTTGCTTGGCAAGATTAATATATTGCTGTGTTTGTTGTTGCTCTTGTTGCTTATCTTGTTGATTTTGCTCTTGCTGTTGTTTCTTATTGTTATTTTGTCGTTTATCTTGCTCTTGTTGTTTCTTTTGGTTTTGTTGCTTGTTTTGCTGCTTGTTTTGTTGAGGATTATTCTTCAGCTGCTTTTGACACAATGCCAAATTGTAGCGAGTGCGTTCGTCATGTGGATTGAGTCTCAACGATTGCTTGTATTGTTCAATCGCATTGAGAAGTAATTGTTGTTGCTGGTCGCGACTCTTTGAAGCAGCGCTTTGACTTATGTAGCCTCGATTGTGCCATGCCATAGCGCGTACTTGCTTGTTGGGGTCGGTTTGTGCAACACGATTGTATAAACTATCAGCAGCTTTAATGTCGCCTTTAGTTAAGTAAACGTTTGCAAGGTTGAACATGGCTCGGCTATTTGAAGCATCTTTTTTAAGTACTTTAAGATAGTATTGAGCTGCTTTGTAAGGATTGTTAGCATGGAAGTTTTGGTTCCCTATATGCGTATACCTATATACTTTAGTTTGTGCTTTTGCTGGCGAAGCGTAAAGAGCGAGGAAAAGTGGCACGAGTATGAATAGGGCTGTTTTTGTCAAACGAATCATCTTTTGAAAAGTTTAATTCTTTGAAAGAAAGAGTTTTTAGTTTCGTTGAGGCATGCTTCAATGATAAGAAGTAGTATTACAATGATCGCAATGGCTTGAAATTGTTCGTTGCGTGCTGTGTACGAAGTGGTAGATGATGCCTGCTTGAGCTGGCTGAGTTGTGTTCGAAGTTCCTCTTGCGCGCTGTTGCTTTGGTCAAGGTGTAAGTAGATGCCGTGGCCCGCTTGAGCGATTTTGCGACACATTTCCTCGTTTAAGGCTGTGTGTACAATTTGTCCGTTTTCATCGGTCAATGGGCCGTTCGGTGTTTGTATCTCACCGCCTTCAGCTGTTCCTACTCCAATGACGTAAACGTTAATGCCTTTCTTGTTCGCTTCCTTTGCTGCTTCTTCTGCGCCTCCTTCATGGTTCTCGCCATCGGTTATCAGAATGATAGCTTTGCCAACGTCCTTCTTGTCGGTAAAACTTCTGCAACCTAATTCAATAGCGCTGGCTATGTCTGTTCCTTGCAATGTTACCATGTCAGTAGAAAGTGCATCAATAAACATTTTAGCAGAAGCATAGTCAGAGGTAATCGGGAGCTGTGGATAAGCCTCGCCAGCGAAAACTCCTAATGCAACTTTATCATTCTTCATCTTGTCTACCATATTGGTAACTAAAAGCTTAGAACGATCTAATCGCGAAGGGGTAACATCATTGGCTAACATAGAGTTTGATACGTCAACCATTACAACGACTTCTATGCCGCTTGCAGTATCAGTCTGTTGCTTTAATCCATATAGTGGCCTTGCAATTGTGAAGACAAGGGCGGTAAGTGTCAGTAATAATAGTGCAAACTTTGTATGCTTCCGTATGTTTGACTTGCCAGGCATGAGAGCATGAATGAGTTGCTCATCTCCTAACTTGCTTAATTGCTTCTTGTGCTTCCAAAGACTATAAAAGTAAATAAGCAATAAGAAGGGTATGAGTAGTAGTAGATATAGATATTGTGGACTTTGGAATTGTAACATGTTATGAATGCAATATGTGATAGTTCTACTTCATACGTATTGTGGACTTCCTTTTAGAGCTTTCTAAATACTAATAAGCGTAATAACATCTCAGCGATGAGGAGTATCAATGCCGCAATCGCAAATGGTTGATAGGCTTCGTAGTGTTGTGTATGACTATTGATCTTGAGTTTTGACTTTTCAAGTTTGTCAATCTCGTCGTACACTTGCTTGAGCGAAGAGCGTGATGTTGCATGATAAAATATGCCTCCTGTCTCACGTGCGATTTGTTTTAGAGTAGTGGGGTCAACGGTATCGTCAATTTGTTGGGTATATACTTCACCATTGGGGAGTTGTGCTACGGGAACGTTGACTTTACCGTCTGTGCCTAAGAGGATAGTATAGATACGAATGCCTAAGTTTTTTGCCATATCAGTGGCCATAAGTGGCGAAATATCTCCCGTATTGTTAGCACCATCGGTAAGCAAGATGATGACTTTGCTTTTTGCTTTGCTATCGTTTAGGTGTGAGACAGCACTCGCTATTCCCATTCCGATAGCAGTTCCTGGCTGAATAATACCATCGTTTTGTAGCGTGCAAGTAGCTCCCTTAAAGGTGCGCATTAACATTCCATGATCGGTCGTTAATGGACATTGAGTGTATGCTTCGCCACCAAAGAGCGTTAAGCCTATGTTGTCATTTGGACGATTGCTTATGAATTTAAGTGCAACGTCTTTGGCTGCAGATATACGGTTGGGAACAATATCGGGAGTTGCCATAGACGTTGAAATGTCTAATGCCATCATTATATCAATGCCTTCGGTTTCTCCTGTTTGCCATGAAGAGTCTGTTTGTGGTCTTGATAATACGATTACAACTAAGCAAAAGGTTAGGACTCGCAAGAAGAAGGGCAAATGAATAAGACGAGTTCGCCAGGTGTGTGGTATATGTCTAAAGCCTTCGGCTGATGCCCAAGTGATATGTCCTTCATGTTTGGTCTGGAAAAGGAAGTACCATATAAAGTAGGGTATGAGCAGTAGCAGCAATAAGAAGTAGGCAGGTGATGCAAATGTCATTATTCTAAATCTTTAGATGCATGGTTGTGATAGCTTTGTCCTTTATTGTTTTGTTTATGCAAAGCAGCAATAGAGAACAAAAATATTGTAAGTTGATAAAAGTATCGTAACGGCTATCAGCGTCCACATTAAAATGTGGATAATGTTGCGCCACAAGATTTGTTTCTTGCTTGAGAGTGTGACGTATTCTACATGAGGACGTGGTAACTCTTGTGGTTGTTGCTTTGTTGTTTGTACGTAGTCAAGAGCTTGCACTAAACTTTTATCTTGTTCGGAGAGGGTAGTGGAGTGCTTCGCAAATTTTACCAAGTCGGCAGTTAACAGTACTTCTTTTAATTCGAACAAGGCTTGCTCATTACCAACAAGTGTTAGTTGGTCAATGATTTCGCTTGTAGTCATTTCACGAGCACTAAATCCGAAGCGCTTCTCAATGTATGTGCGAAGCGCTTCTGTTAGTTCCATGTAATATTGCTTAGTGTCAGTTAAGGACTGATGCTTAATTTTCTCAATATGACTGATGGCTGTTACATGGGCTGGTGTTGGTGGGTTGATGACGACTTTACGTGTAATGAGTTTAGGGTCTGAAAGTCGAACTGCAATAGCAACGATAATGACAATAAGTGCAAGGCCTATTACAACGGACGCAATAAGCGACCATGACCATGTGAAAGGTTGTTCAATTACGTCGTGTGGGCCGTTAAACTGATCTGGATGTTTTAAGTCTACTTGAACGGTGTTAACTTTTAATCCAATGCTTCCACGCGACAAGTATTCCTTTCCGTCAACTTTAACTTGAAAGGGCGGAATGTTATACATTGCCGAGTCAAAAGAAGTAATGGTATACTTCCTTGTTAATTGTATTCTCTTCCCTTCGTTCAGCAAAAGTGTATCTATCTTTCCGCAATTCACTACTTCAATGCCTTTTATTAGGGACTGTTGAGGCTGGAAGTTGGGAAATGAAACGCGCTGATTAGCGTTGGCCGTGCACTTAAGACTCAACTGTATTTGTTCACCTATCAAAATGCTTGCAGTGTCGGTATGTGCTTCAACTACAACTTGTGCCTTTGTTGGCACAAATGTGAAGAGCATGCTTACCAACAAGCAGTATATCTTGATAAAGTGAAGTTGAGATTGCTTCATAATTAAAACGTTCTAAAAAATAAAATACAGGATACCAATTGCGTCTCTTTATCGTTGTGAGAGCAAATTCATTAGCGGTTTGACAAAGTCGGTGTCTGTCGCTATTGAGGTGTAGTCTACTTTGCTCTTCTGACAAACGTTCGTAAGTTTCGCTTTTTGCAGATGCCACCACTTTTGTTGGTGCAGCCTAACTTCAGTACTTGACGTGTCAATGTATTGTTCATGACCAGTTTCGGCATCGGTTACTTTTATAAGTCCGACGTTGGGAAGTTGAGCCATACATCGGTCGTATACTTGTAGTGCTACTACATCGTGCTTTCTGGCTGCAATGCTTAATTGCTTAGTAAAGTCATTGCTTGCTAAGAAGTCACTTATTAAAAAAGTAATAGTTCGCTTTGACATAATACGAACTAAATACTCTAAGGCTACACCTAAGTTAGTGCGTTTATTTTGTGGTTGAAAGTTGAGAAGTTCACGTATAATATATAGGACATGCTTCCGGCCCTTTTGGGGTGGAATAAATTTCTCAATGCGGTCAGTAAAGAAGATAACGCCTATCTTGTCGTTGTTTTGCATTGCTGAAAAAGCCAACGTCGCTGCAATTTCGGTTGCTAAGTCGCGTTGACTCCTTTGGCGTGTGCCAAACATCTGACTTGCTGATAAGTCGATAAGCAACATGACCGTAAGTTCACGCTCTTCTTCGTAAATCTTTATGTACGGACGATTCATGCGTGCCGTAACATTCCAATCGATATCGCGTATGTCGTCGCCAGGCTGGTATTCTCTTACTTCAGCAAACGACATACCACGCCCTTTAAAAGCGGAGTGGTATTCGCCTGCGAAAATATTATTAGTCAGAGCGCGTGTCTTTATTTCAATACGCCTAACTCTGCTTAGTAACTCTGAGGTTTCCATAAGTGAAAAGTTTAGGGCACCTCTACCTTGTTGAGAATTTCTTTTACAATATCGTCGGCTTTGATGTTTGCAGCCTCAGCTTCGTATGATAGTCCAATGCGATGGCGCAGAACATCGGCTGCAACTTCACGTACGTCTTCTGGTACCACATATCCTCTGCGTTTGATAAAGGCATTGGCGCGTGCCGCTAATGCTAAGTTAATGCTTGCACGAGGAGAACCGCCAAACGAAATGTAGTTTTTCATTTCGTTAAGTTTATATTGCTCGGGGTAACGTGTAGCAAAAACAATGTCGGCAATGTATTGCTCAATGCGTTCGTCAATATAAACTTGTTTAACCAACTCGCGAGCTTTAACGATGCGATTGGTGTCAATAACTGGCAATACTTTAACAAAGCTATCATTAAGGTGAGCACGTACAATTTTCTTTTCTTCTTGTAGCGTCGGGTAGTCAATGATGACCTTTAGCATTAAACGGTCTACTTGAGCTTCAGGAAGCTCGTAAGTACCTTCTTGCTCAATAGGGTTTTGGGTAGCCATTACCAAGAAGGGACTTGGTAGGTTGAAGGTCTCGTCTCCGATTGTAACCTGTCGTTCTTGCATGGCTTCGAGTAATGCACTCTGTACTTTGGCTGGGGCACGGTTAATCTCATCGGCTAATACAAAGTTAGCAAAGATTGGGCCTTTCTTTACTTTGAAACTTTCGTCCTTCTGGCTATAAATCATAGTACCGATAACGTCGGCAGGAAGTAAGTCTGGGGTAAATTGTAATCGACCAAAGTCGGCACTGATAAGAGAAGCCAAGGTCTTTATGGCCAGTGTCTTGGCAAGGCCTGGCACGCCTTCAAGTAATATATGACCATCAGCAAGCAGTCCGATTAACAAAGAGTTAATCAAGTGCTTTTGTCCTACAATGGTCCTGTTCATGCCTTCAACGAGGTCGGTTATAAAGCCAGTTTCCGCTTCAATTTGCGCGTTTAACTGTCGAATATCAATTGGTTCAGACATAATATCTATTTGTTTGTTAATGGGTTTTAGTGCAAAAGTATAACATTTGCCTTAATTATGGCGTTGAAGTGGTTTAAATTATCTAAAGGAGTCTAGTTGATAAAATTCCACGAAATGCCAAAGTGTATCGTCAATCGGTTGAGTGGATAGTGAGCTACTAAGAATGGATTACCAGTACCTGATGAATAGTTAAGGTGTGATGCCATTAAATAGAAACGTGTACGTTTCAGATGAAAGTTGGCATAGGCATTGATTATTGGATAATTGCCAATGGACGTTGCGTATTGGGCATCTTGGATAGCGTATTGCCCTATAATGGGGCTGTAAGTAGGTGCATTGTAGCGTGTAAAGTAGCGAACGTCAACACCTAGTTCAGTGCGTAGAACCTTGGCTATTCTAAATAGTAAATAAGCGTTTGAATAAGCAGAGAAGGTTGGCACGGGAAGTACATCCTTGTTTGAGCTAACTTGGTAGGTTAATTCATTTTCCCAATTGAACACTCCCCAATGGAAATTCTGGTTGAGTGTAATGCCCAAAAGTTGGACATTCTTATTAGCTTGTGCTACGCCAATAGCGTGTCGAAAGTTTTCGTAACCGTCAGTTCCTGCATAAGCCGTTAGTTGCTCTTGAAAATAAACGTAGTTTTGAATGTTTTCAATTGAGGCAGTAAGCTTCGTAGCTTTATATTGCAGAGAAGCATTGATGCGCGCGTGAAACATTTTGTTAAGATGTTCGTTGTTCCACATCGCATTTCGGCCAATGTAATGTCTGTAATAAAAAGAAGGACGCTCATTGCGCACAAATCCGTTTACAACAAATTGTAAGGAGTCTCGCTTGATTGGGATAGAAAGTGCTAAATCACCATCGATGTTAAATTCGCCCCAATCAGATCCTGTAGTGCGTAGCTCTCCTAAAATGTTGTATCGAAAGATTCTGTTTTGTTGTGAAAGTATCTGTGCACCAACTGTAAAGTAGTTCTCTGTGTAGTGCATCTTTTCACTGAGTGATGAAGTGTAGGGTACTTTAAATTTAAATTGAGCAAGTTCGTGCTTACCAAAAAGTCTAAGTCCCATCTTCATCCATTTGTTCATGCCTTCATGTAGTTCTAATGCGAAGGTATTCTCTATGCCTAAATGGTTGGTGCGGTCAAGCGCTGAGTCACCACTTAAGAAAAATGTTCCAAAGTAGCCTGGATTTGTTTCATCGTTTCTTTCGTTAGAAATGAATTTTCTAGTATTTCCTTCTAAGTTTAGCGTGTGGATAAAACTGCTGACAGGGACGAATTCTGATGTAATCTTTAAAGAATCTTTTGTCGTTCCCTTTTTGTCGTTATTAGCAGATAGCTTAGGCAAACGAGGTTCATTCTTTGCAACAGAGTCTGATGTAATCTTATCGTTCTTATTTTTAGCTCTTGCTGCTAAGTACGAGTCAAGGTCTTTAATCACTTTCCCGTTTGCATCTTTGTAACGATGAAATCCTATGTTGTATCGGTGGGTAAGGAAGAGTTGGTTGCCGTTAAGTTTATTCCATGCACGAGACAAATTGATAGGCATGTCTGCTGTACCATAACGCGTGGGAAAAGATTCGGGACGCTTAACGTAGTCATCATTTTCAATTCCACCGTTCTCACGCGTTTTTAAAAACGTATTTTTGTAAAATGCGTGCATTTGATATTTGTCACTTAAGTAAGATGCATATACCATACCATTAAAGTCGGCAGTAGATTGTGCTTGATAATATCCGCGACCATATAGATAGTCGGCCTTTAGCCCAAATCCCAACTTTTTTCCTGCATTAACCGAAAATAGTGCTTTAAGTCTGTCTTCACCATCTTGCTTGTTTCCACATGAATGATAAGTAAGGTTGGTAAAAGGGGACTTTGTGTTAGTAAACAAAACATCGTCAACTTTAGGCAAGAAGAAGTCGTAGGGAAGCGTAAAAATGAAAGGGTTGCTTTGCATATTTGCGCCTTGTTCGTTGAAATAATGGCTTATGCGTGGTGCACCAAGATTACCAGTGAAGTTATAATGCCCAGTAGCTCCCATTGTTTGGTTCTCATTTTGAAAACGATGAGGTATGGTATCATAGTTGGCTGGGCGAATGTCGCCGAAACGGTTATCTATTCGCCATGCGTAAATACCTTCGGGCACTCCCTCTAATTCTGTGCTATCATTGCTGAATCCGCTCTTTCTGTTGTCTTCGTTCAGCAAGGTATTCGCTCTGATTTGGTTGCTCAGATTATTAGTATTCTGTGCACAGATAGAAACAATATTAAGGAACAGTGCGCAACAGAATATGAAGAAATGTTTGTTTGGTGTCATGTAGAGTTTGTGTTCCACTTCCTTTGTTTAATAAAGGTTGCAAAACCTATTATTTTAGCTGTGGCAAGTGAATAAAAATTATTTACTATATTTTTCGATGAAAGCCTCAACAGTATTGTCTCCGGCTTCTTTTGCTTTGTTAAGGTATTTAGTAGCCAGTGTCTTTTGCTTTAATTCGCCATAGGCTATGCCTAATATTTTGTTGCAGTCGGCATTGTTGGGCAACTTCTTAGCTACTTGTTGTGCGATTTCAATGGCCTTTTGATATTCACCAATATTAAGCAGAAGAGCAGCTTCGTCGATTTGGTAAGGAATTGGGTTGCTTGCTAAAGCGATAGCAGTATGTAAATCGTCTATAGCTTGTTGATACATATGCGCCTTCTCTTCTGCTTGTGAACGTAGGTCATAAAATTGCTCGTTCAAGTTGCGTGGACCGATGAGTTGCTCATACTTATTATAATCAGCTACAGCATCGCGATAGCGCGTTGCCTTGATGAGTCTTTGTGAGCGTTCAAGGTAGTATTGTCCGTAAGTAGAGGAGGTGTTATTGGGTATACGTGCAATGCAACTATCTAACAAGGTGATGACTTCTTTATTGTCGCCCTTAGCCATCTCAAGCGCTTTAGCTGCAGAAAAGAATGTCTCAGAAGACGCAAAGTGCGTATCTTTGCATGCCTGCTTAAAACTTTCGTAGGCTTCAGCATATTTGTGGCTCGCATATAGGCAGTTCCCTTTTTGAACTAAATACAGCGTGTATGGTTGAATTTGATAAGCCATATTTGCTTCTTGCTCGGCTCTGCTTAATGTCCAATTATTTGAAAGAGTTGAATCTTTGCCAGAACTTACGACTTTGCGATAGATAAGATTGCTGAGTGTGTAACGTATTGCATCCTCTTTCATTGCTGTACTATCAGTGCATGTCTTACTTTTGCTAATAGCTAATGTAAAGTCTGCTTCAGACTTATTAATTTGATTCTTGTTAGCCCAATAGGTAGCTCTGTAAACGTAGCCTTCTGGTAAAGTGGGGTATTGTTCTATAAAGTCGTTGTATGCGGTAGTGCATGAAAGAGAGTCTATAGTATTAACTCTTCCTAATAGGTCTAAATAGCTTATAGCTTCTGACTGGCTTTGGGGCAGTGCGCGTGGTATATTTAATGCGTTTAAGTCAGAGCTAAAAGCCGATAATGCTTTAATGCTTAAATCGTTAATAAAGCGTGCATCAATAGCACAAGCTTGTTGCGCATCTTTTTTAACATTGCGTTGGGCAATAGCAACTAAGTTCCCTTGTTCGTCGATAAGCGGACAATTTACAATGGCACTATCATTATTAGCGCTAATAGTATAATAAGCTAAGCTATCGAAAGCTTCTTTATTAACAATAGAAGTTTTGGTCATTAACTCTTTCTTGTTTGTTGTATAATGGCAAACAAGAAGTTCATTACCTGTATTTGAAGAATTGTTGGTAAGTTTGAAGTAGTCGTTTTTTGCAATTCCACTAACCTTAAATTTAGCTAAGTCGGTAGTAGCGTTTGCACCTAAAATGCGATAAACTTTATATGTCTTACCCTTGGCGTCAATGATTTTAGCTTGAAAAGCGCCTTTTAGTAAATCGTATGATGTGATGGCTTCACCTTTTTCGCTAATCCAAAAGGCTGTTCCTTCCTTTAATAGGTTGCCTTGTTGATTATAGGTAAAGATTTGTAATATCGCTTTGTAGGCATCCTTTACATTTTCAATGCTTTTAGCAGATAAGGGAGTATATATTGCTGAAGCCAAAAGTAAAACTGGCAATATTATCTTTTTCATTATTTCTTGTTTTTAGAATTTAAGTAAAGCGCGAGCGTTGTTTATTGCTGCTTCCGTAATTGTTTCTCCAGAAAGCATGTGGGCAATCTCTTCCACTCTTTCCTCATTATTGAGTTGTATGATGTGGCTTCGGGTGCTATCACCATTATCCTCTTTGTAAACGCGAAAGTGATAACTACCTAAGGCTGCGATTTGTGGTAGGTGTGTAATGCAAATCACTTGGCAAGTTTGCGCAATTTGCTGCATAACTTGTGCCATGCGTTCGGCCATTGTACCTGAAACACCTGTGTCTATTTCGTCAAATACGATTGTTGGTAGACTTGCCCTCTTGGCAATAAGCGCCTTTAATGCCAACATCAATCGCGCGATCTCTCCGCCAGAGGCAATGGCGCTAACATCTTGTTTAGGTACATTTTTATTTGCAGAGAAAAGGAACGTGACTTTATCCGCACCTGTGGCATCTGGTTCTGTGCGGGGCGTAATTTCCATTTCCATTTGAACGTTTGGCATACCTAATACGTGAAGTGCTTCAATTAGCTCTTGCTGCATGGTATTTGCTGCTTTCTTACGCGAAGCCGTGAGCTGGGCCGCAGTTTTATCTCGAAGAGCTTTTATGCGTGCAACTTCTGCCGTTTGGCGCTTAATGTCTTCATCAACGTTTTCTATAGCGTCTAAATCGACTCTTAGTTTCTCCGCGATAGATAATAATTCTTTAATGGAAGTAACATTATGCTTTTGTTCGAGCTCGTATATAATATTAAGTCTCTCTTCTACAAAGCCGAGTCTTGTGGGATCGTATTCAACTCTGTCAGCCTCTGTTTCTAATTCAGCCTCGATGTCATCTAATTCGATGCGTGTACTTTTCAAACGATCTGCTAATCCACTCGCATTCTCAAAGTTTTCCGTAATGCTTTCTAACGCATCAATAGCCAATCTAATTTGTTGTGATATACTACTATCTTCGTTGGTAAGCAGATTGCGAGCAGTAAACAATCCTTGCTTAATATCTTCTGCGTGGCTTAGTATTTGTTGTTCAGCTTCAAGACTCTGTTGCTCTTCTTCTTGCAATTGTGCATCATCAATTTGTTTGAGTTGAAACTGCATAAATTCTTGGTCAGTATGTCCTTTAGCAGCGCGTTGTTGCAATTGACCAAGAGCATATTCTGCTTGTCGGCATTGTCCATACAAACATTTATAGCCTGACACTAATTGAGGCTGTGCCGCCATAATGTCAAGCGTATTAATTAAAAAATGTTCATTGCGAATAAGTAGGTTTTGATGTTGAGAGTGTATGTCAATAAGCGAGGATCCTAACTCTTTAAGTTTTGCAGCCGAAACGGGTGTGTCATTTATGAATGCTCTACTTTTTCCCGATTGCAACACTTCACGTCGTATAATGCAATCATGTGCATCATAGTCAATGTCATTATTAGCAAAGAAAGACTCAATATTTAAATTCTCAATGGCAAATGAAGCTTCTACCATACACTTTTTTTCGCCAGTTTGAATAGCCTTTGCATCAGCTCTTCCACCTAATAAGAGGTTGAGCGCGCCTAATATAATGCTCTTTCCTGCACCAGTTTGTCCTGTTATTACAGAAAATCCTTCGTGAAAATCAATGTCGAGATGTTCAATCAGAGCATAGTGTTGTATTGTTAAGTGTTGAAGCATATGCCTTATCCTTTCTTAATATGTAGGTTCTCTTGTAGAAAACTTCCTTATTTATAATTAACTACTAAATGTTTCTCCAGTATGAACTTTGAGAAGCATTGATCTTTGTTAAAATATTAACTATATCTTCTTTCTCTTTTGAAGTAGCGTGCCCTTTATAAATATTCATTAATTCGTCTCGCTTATATTCAGTGAATATTTGTGGTAGTGCACTCATCGTTTTGTTCTCGTGCGCAGTTTTAAGCATTTCGAGAGCTTGTGTAATTGCAGCACGCCCTCTTTCAGCATTTTCGCTCATAATGTCAAGTCCTTCGCGGTAATATTTGTATTGCATTTCGCGAAAGGGTGTCATACCATTGTCAAGCAAATCTGTTATTTGAGCATAGCGATTCTTGTTATCGTCAAAAGCTTTCCAGCCTTTTTCGGTCATTCCTTGTGCTCCTGTTACGATGTTTTGACATACTTTGAAACATTCTGTTCCTCCTAAGGGTGACATACTATCCATGTCATAGCCAATAATCATATAGGCATAATAGGCCAACATGGCTGTAAGGTTATTGTCAATAACGTCTTGCCGAAATTCAATCTGGTCGTACTCTTGATACGTAAAATTAAAGTTTGCGTCGTTAAATGCATAACATGTGGTAGTATATGTTGAACCATATACAGGTCTCGTGCATTGTACATTAAGTGTTCCTTGAAAAGTGTTCTCTGATGGGGAATACTTCTTAATTGTGATAGCAAAAGTGCAGTTTATTCGTTCGTTCTTTTTAAACTGCATAGTTGTCCATTGCCTTTCATTTAAGAACTGCTCAAGTGTTGTCTTCAATGTTTCAAAAACAGACGTACTCGTGCCTTGTACCTGTTGATGATTAATTGTGACGCGTGCTTCTAACTCTTGTGCTTGAGTTATAGAACTTCCTGCAATTAGTATGATAGAAAGCAATAATAGTAAGTGCTTTATCATTGGTGTTATCTGTTTATAGATGATCAACAATATCACTTGCGACTTCAGTTTTACTTTTTAAACCAAAATCTTTACGAGTGCCATCTGCAAATAGTAATGTAATTTGATTCGTATCGTGGGCAAATCCAGCTCCAGGGTTTCGTAGAGAGTTGAGTACGATAAAATCTAAGTTTTTGCGTTGTAATTTACCTTGCGCATGTTCTATCTCATGGTCTGTTTCAAGTGCAAAACCAATTAGTTTTTGCCCTTTTTGCTTCATGCGTCCCAATTCGCGTGCGATGTCTTGTGTAGGTTGCAAGTCGAGGTGCATGCCGCCAGAACCTTCGCGCTTTATTTTACGATCTGTTATGGTAGAGGGCGTAAAATCAGCTACAGCTGCACATAGAATAGCTGTATCGCAAGTAGGGAAGCATGTCGTAGCTACTTCATACATCTGTTGCGCACTCGTTACGTCTGTTCGATGAATGTTAGGATGTTTTGTCTTTAAGCCAACAGGGCCTGCAATAAGTTCAACTTTTGCGCCACGAGTGGCACATTCTTCAGCCAATGCAAATCCCATTTTACCTGTAGAGAAGTTTCCTATAAAGCGTACGGCATCGATTTTTTCATAAGTAGGTCCTGCCGTAATCATAATGCGTCTTCCTTTTAGATCTTTTTTGTTGAGTGTAGCGTCTTGTAGACGAAAGAAACTTTCAAGTGTATAAAAGATATTTTCAGGTTCTTCCATGCGTCCTTTGCCAATTAAGTGACTTGCCAACTCACCACTTGCGGCTTCAATAATGTGGTTACCATAAGAACGCAATGTTTGTAAGTTTGCTTGCGTTGCAGGGTGACGATACATGTCTAAGTCCATGGCAGGAGCAATAAAAACGGGCGCTTTCATTGATAGATAGGTAGTAATGAGCATGTTGTCAGCTACTCCGTGAGCCATTTTTCCTAAGGTAGAAGCTGTACATGGTGCAATAACCATGGCATCTGCCCATAGTCCTAAGTCAACGTGGCTATGCCATGACCCGTCGCGTCCCGAAAAGAACTCGCTAATCACAGGTTTTGAAGTAAGTGCTGATAAAGTAACAGGAGTTATAAACTCTTTGCCTGCGGGAGTGATGACCACTTGAACTTCAGCACCAGCTTTAATGAACAGTCTGATAAGAGAGCAAGCTTTGTATGCAGCAATGCTTCCTGTTATGCCTAATACTATCTTCTTTCCTTTCATTCTAATTTGTTATCCACGCAATTTTATGCGCATAAATGTTTGTTTGGTGTTTTGTGTAAAGTCTCCTTGCATAATCCAATTAAGGTAGCCAGGGTCGCGCTTAAGAACTTCGCTAACACTTCGTCCGCGATATTTGCCAAAGTTTATTGTTTCTACTCCTTGGTCGTTGTATACAATTCGTCCCGCCAAATCTACGTTGCGGTTGCGACGTGAAAATTCAGCTAAGAAGGGTATGTCATTCTTTAGCGTGTTAGCGTATCTGTCAAGTTGAGCTTTTAGCACTTCAAGAGTTGCGCGTGTGTCAGCTTCAGCACTATGTGCATCTTTTAGATCTTTATCACAGTAAAATTTATAAGCAGCGGTTAAGTCACGCTTTTCCATTTTATGAAAGATGCCTTGCACATCCACAAAATTAATGCCTGCAATGTCAAAGTTTATACCAGCGCGTATGAATTCCTCTATTAATAGCGGTATGTCAAAGTGGTTTGAGTTAAATCCAGCAAAATCACAACTTTGAAAGGTTGTGGCCAATTCTTCTGCCATGTCTTTAAAAAGTGGGCAGCTTTTAACGTCGTCATCAAATATTCCATTAACAGCCGAAGCCTCTTCCGATATATGGCGCTCAGGATTAAAACGTAAGGTCTTAATCTCTTCCGTTCCATTTGGAAAACATTTGATGTAACATAATTCAACAATCCGATCAGATGCTACGTTAAGTCCTGTAGCTTCTATGTCAAAGAATATGATAGGGCGCTTTAATAGAAGTTGCATAATTTATTAGTCAAGTTCAATTGGGATTATAGCTTAAGTAAATCTGCTTAAAGCATGAAACAATCTTTCTCTGTAGAGAAATATAAAAGAGGGCTTATAGAAGAATGTTACTCCTATTAAACCCTCTAATAATTACTTTTAGTCGTTAAAAACAGAAGGCATCGTAAGCATTATGACCGTTTCTTCTGCTTGTTGCTCTATTGGAACAATGAGTCCTGCGCGACTTGGGTCTGAGAGTTCCATAGCAATATCATTTCCGTCGATGTTGTTAATTAGGTCAAGCAACATGGAACCCTTAAATGCTATTCGCATTGGCATACCCGTATATTCGCAAAGCATATTTTCTTCAGCAGACTTTCCGAAGTCAATGTCTTGGCTTGAGATGTTCATGGTGTTACCTTCCAATCGGAATTTAACTAATACAGCTTGTGCATTTGCAAATACAAGAACACGACGAAGAGCGCTAATGAGTGCCAATCTGTTTACTTTAACGATGTTGGGGTTGTTTTGTGGAATTACGCTCCGATAATTAGGAAATCTTCCCTCGACCAATCTGCTCGTAAAAGTGTAATCATCAACATTTACTGTGATAGTCCTGCTCCCTAAACTAACATGTGCTTCGCCCTCGACTTTGCTTAAAATACCTTTTAATAGGTTTGCAGGGCGTGTGCTCAATAGATAGACACCACTTTGTTCCGTGTTAGGCAATGGAAAGCGTGTTAAGGCTAATTGATTACCATTGGTTGAAACGAGCGATAGTGAGTGTTGCTGAACGTCAAAACAAACGGTGTTCATTTGTGGACGTAATGCATCGTTAGCTGCTGCTACCATACACCGCGTGATACCAGAAAGAAGTCTAGCAGAATTTACCTCAAAGTCTATTTGGCTATTTTCTTCGGCAACAGGAGTAGGGTAGTCGCTTGCATCTTGCCCCATCAACTTATATTGTCCATTTTGGTATTCAATGGTCAATTCATAAGTGTCGGTATTTAGGTAGCATTCAAGTGGCTGATCAGGAATTTCTTTGATCGCATCTTGAAGTGTCTTAGCATTTACTGCAAACTTTACATCACAATCAAACTCATTAAGCTCAGCTGTTGCAGTTAGTGTAGAGTCGTTGTCAGATGCTGTTATGGTAAGAGTCTGTCCTTTTATGTCAAAACAGAAACAGTCAAGGATGGGAAGTGTGTTCTTTTGTACAATCACGCGTCCAATAGTCATTAGACGCGATGAAAGCACAGAACTTGATATTACAAATTTCATGTGTAGGGTTGATTGTTTTTGTTGTGAACTGAAGACAAATCGCTACATATATACATATGTAATGGTGGCAGTTCTTCAGTCCTTCCTTTTTGTATCGCAAAAATACGATTATTTTGTGAGCCAACGAATTTTTCAATACAAAAAGTTCCGCTTTAAAAGTTTTTTCGTACCTTCGCGACATCAATAAAACAAAATATTTCATAATGGAAATTTCTGGAAAGATTATCGTAGCTACAGAAGTACGCAGTGGACAGTCCGCTCGTACTGGAAACAACTGGATGGCACAAGATTTTGTAATTGAAACTCATGAGCAATACCCTCGTCGTTGCGTATTCAGCGTTTTTGGTGAGGACCGCCTAAAAGAGTTTAACATAAAGCCAGGTGAAGAACTCACTGTCTACTTTGACATTGATGCACACGAGTACAATGGCCGCTGGTTTAATAATCTTCGTGCATGGAAAGTAGAGCGTGGTGTCGCTCCTGCCGCTGACGCTTCAGCTTCAGCACCCTATGCTACTGCAACTCCAACAACTGCGGCTCCCTCGCCCGTGTCAGATGCTTTTAATGCACCTGCTCCCCCAACAAGTGGTGAAGGCGCTAAGGATGACTTACCATTCTAACTTTATAGGTTAAGTGTAGGTAATCTTATTATCACATTAATAGAATCCTTTGTTAGCAGCACTCCAATTTTATATTAAATGAGGAAGATGAAGAGTCATCTTTATTGTTATTTATAATTTTATTGCATGGAGTTCTGCTATATGTTATAGAGTCACACTTTCGGAAATGCTGTGAAGCATCGCGAATGGGTGGCTCTATTCTATTAAAAGGTAATCAAGTTTTTTCCAAAGTAGTATACTTCTTCAAATTGCATTCATATTACAATGCTTTAATAATATTGAATAGGTCATGCAAATATGTTTTAAAATTATAAAGTACACAATCGTAAGTTTTTTTGTGTCAAGTATTCTATCTGTCGTTGCTTTACGTTGGCTACCAGTGTCTATAACTCCTCTGATGGTAATTCGTTGCGTTCAGCACTTGGCTAAAGGTGAGCCAATGGCAATTCATCATAAGTGGGTGTCATTGGATAGTATTTCTCCCTATTTGCCTGTAGCTGTTATGGCTTCTGAAGATCAGAACTTTTTACATCATCATGGTTTTGACTTTAATGCTATTCAGAATGCAGCTATTCAGCGTATTGAGGGCGGTAGACGCTTAGGGGGAAGTACTATATCGCAGCAAACCGCCAAGAATGTATTTTTGTGGCCTACTTCGTCGTGGGTGCGTAAAGGATTGGAGGCATATTTTACTGTTCTGATTGAGTTCTTTTGGTCAAAAGAACGGATTATGGAGGTATATCTTAATAGTATAGAAATGGGGCCCAATATTTATGGTGCAGAGGCAGTTGCACAACGTCATTTTGGGTGTTCGGCCAATCAGTTGAGGCGTAGTGATTGTGCATTGGTGGCAGCCACATTGCCTAATCCTATTCGCTTCAGTTCGCTTTCTCCTAGTAAATATATGCGCAAGCGTCAGCAACAAATACAACGTGAGATGCGACTTATCCCATTTTTAAATAAATCTAAGTAAACGAAGTAGTAAAAGTGGGGTGCATAATCCAATAAAATAGCCTCTTCTTCTAACGCTATCCTTAGTTAAGAATTGCGTTAGAAGAAGAGGCTTATTATTTGTGTGCTTTTATATGAAATGCAGAAAAGGCTGCCTTCCGTCTTCATAAGGAAAGCAGTCTTTTTTGCAATCTTTTATTCAACTTCAACGACAAGGCCTTTTAAGTATTCGCCCTCTGGGTGATAGATGTTGATTGGGTGGTCAGCGGGTTGATGCAATTGGTGTAGAATGCGCACGTGTCTACCACTTTGGGCAGCAGCTGTAAATACGGCCAATCTAAATTGATCTTTGTTTACAGCCTGCGAACAACTAAATGTAAATATGATGCCGCCTGGTTTAATCTTTTTGAAAGCGATAGCGTTAAGACGCGTATAGCCTTTTAATGCGCGTGGTAGAGCATCTTTGTGTTTAGCAAAAGCAGGGGGATCAAGTACGATGAGGTCATAGTTGCTACCTGCTTGTTCTAAAAACTTAAATGCATCTTCAGCATAAGCTTGGTGTCGGTTATCACCAGGGAAGTTTAACTCCGCGTTTGCTCGTGTGAGTTCAATAGCTTTTGCTGATGAGTCTACAGAGTGTACAAGGTTCGCTCCGCCTCTCATAGCATATACGCTAAAGCCACCCGTGTAGCAGAACATGTTTAGCACGTTGCGCCCTTTCGCATAAAATTCAAGGAGTGATCGGTTCTCGCGTTGGTCAACAAAGAATCCCGTTTTTTGGCCTCGTAGCCAGTCTATGTGAAACTGAAGTCCGTTTTCAATAGCGATGTTGCCATTGTCATTACCGCGTAAGAAACCATTTTCTTGGTGTAAATCTGCTTTAAAGGGTAGGGTAGTTTCTGATTTGTAGTAAACGTTCTCAATCAGTCCTTCCGAAGCAGCAATTAGTGCATCAGCAATTGTTTCTCTGCAAACGTGCATACCTACTGAATGGGCTTGCATTACGGCCGTTTTTCCATATACATCAATAACAAGTCCTGGTAGACGGTCACCTTCGCCATGTACAAGTCGGTAAATATTGTTGTCTGCTCGATTAGTAAGTTTTAGTGCTGAACGAAGACGAAATGCT
>ERZ1023654.246-NODE-246-length-19199-cov-10.527110_pt1 | contig 19199 bp, 28 predicted proteins | sample MGYA00380338_ERZ1023654 | MGnify/ENA primary metagenome ERZ1023654 (study PRJEB33179, sample SAMN07448980) | human gut metagenome | biome: Human-gut; feature: Human associated habitat; material: Faeces | host: Homo sapiens | place: India: Bhopal | collected...
TTAGTTATTTAACTAAGAATGGAACTTATAAAACTACCTATGGTACAGTAATGACTACAAGTTACTTTATAGGTATATTACAATTATCTAATAGAATAATTCCTAATTATAATGTACCATATGATATTAGTTATGAATTATGTAGAGATATTTACGGTAACTATAAAAATTTCACTTTATAGAAGTTGAAATTTACTAATTCTAAAGGGAAAATGTAGGATACATTCCCTTTAAGTAATGTAGAAGATGCCTTATTTCCAACTCATGATGTTTCTGTATATGGCTTATATATAAATCCTAGGTCTCCATTATATACAAGGGATTTAATGGATGAAACCGGAGTTCAAAAAGTTTATTTAACTACTAAAGATGAAGATAAGAAGAAAATAAGTAGTGTGTTTATAAATAAGGATATGAGAGGTTTATTACTTTCTGAACTCTATTATAGAAATAAAAAGAACCATGCTTATGCTGATACAGATGTAAATAAGTGGGAACCTAATACTAAGGAAAGTATAGACATTATCGAATAGTAGTTAACTGTAGATTCTGTATAGGGAGTAACTTCTGACAACTGTTTAGAAAAGTTTAAAGAAACAAAGGCATATGAGATTATTAATGATTTATATAACTAGTATGGTAAGTTATCAGCTTAGATAGAGGTATCTAATGATGTTTAGTTATCTAAATCTACTAATATTATGTCTATGTATTTCAAATGGAAGGAATTAGTTACTTACTCTGATAACATGTTTAAGTATAATGGTAGTCCTATATAGGCTTACATAATTCATGCACAAACTATTACTTATTCAGAGTTAATTCATACTGACGCTCCTATATTCAAGAATTTGCAAGGTAAGAGAGAAATGCTACCAGAAGATAAATAGATAAATCCTGATACTATAGTTAAATTATTAAATATCAGAGCTACTATAAGTGCTACTATACCTAACTCTACTGAAACTTTAGAAGATTATTATTATAATAAAACAGCTAACTATAATGTAGCTACTTATGAATCTACTGTTGCAGTTATTCCTAAATGGAATATGTAGTTTTTAAGTACAGATTTCTGGAAACACGGTTAGGCAGGTTTATTTGATATAGCAGATGACATATATCCATGTTATTGGTATGGTAAATAGCATCCATTTGAATTTGAATTTATTGTAGTTAATGATCCTAGTGTCCATAAGATATTTACTAATTTGGAATTAATAGCCAATAAAGCAAAACCTGAATCTTTTCATTATGAAGTAATAGGAGAGGCTTATGATTTTGCAAAAGATAAACCAAATATGTATTTTAGACAAGAAGCTATGAAGGCTCTTTGGTAGTATAATGGTTGTGATATTGAGTATAATAATGACTTCCTGAAGATTTAGACTAGACAATAGAATAAATCAGCAGATTTACCACATAATTATTTTGCAAGAGCTAAGCACATCAATGAAGTAGAAGATAGTTACATAATGGCTTAGGTAGGAACACATGATTATAGACACTTATCTGGAGGTGAAATTGTATATTATCCAAATAGATAGGAGTTTAGAGTTTGGAATCACGTTCCCGCTGTTGATGTTGATGACTAGCCTGATACTTCAGCTTCTTCTTTTGGAGGAAGAGGTTTAATGGCTTCTAATATGCGTTATCTTGAAGATAGATGGAAGGTATAGATAAATCCTTTACTAATCACTTATAAAAATGAGTATGAAAGAAAGGATTCTACTAAGGCTTTGTGTACTCCAGAAAATTCTACTTGGAAAGATGGAGCAGGTACTAGAGCAGGAGATAAATTACCTCCATTACCTTTGTATAATTCACCTATTCCAGATGCAGTAAAAGAAAGAGGTGAAATAGCTATTCCAGGATATTCATCTTCTGCATTGACTGGATATTCAGAAACCACTGAGGGTAGGGATAATGCAATGTATAATTTATATAAAGTAGATTTTGAGAATGGAATACATCCATTTGATACATCTTCTTGGTTAGATGATGTGAATATTTATAAGTATAATTTTGGAAGTGCTCAAAATAGAAAGGAAACTGATATGAGAGATAAATTCATAAAGATTAGAATTAGATATTCAGGTAAAGAACTAGCAATAATTGATTTTATAAATACTATATATCAAGTTAGCTATGCATAAAAAAATAAGACTAATATAGAAAGGTTAGGCAGGATTTCAGTTTACGTAGTAGGGATTAGTTAGAGGATTAGTCCCTACTACAGCTGGTTCTGTATTAGATTAGAACACTATGAATGCTATCAATTAGCAATAGACTAATATATGGAAAGCACAACAAGATGAACAGACTAGAATAAGATAGTAGCAAATAAGTTAGGGTTATTAGACAGCTTCTAATGCTTTAAATCCCATCTCTTAGGGATTAACTAATTTTGGCATAATGTCTGGCAATTACACAATGGCTAATCTAGGTTAGTTAGGAGGTTCCCTTAGTAGTGGTCTTTAGTTAATGTCTAATTGGAAGAATTTATCTAATTAGGATAAGACAGCAGGAGTAGCTGGAATTGGTGGTCAAGCAGCAGATACTTTAGATAATATGTTCTTTGGTAAATAGCATGCTAAGGATTCAGGGTTAACTAAAGGATTAAATAGTGCTTATGATTCTATATCTAATGCTGCAATGATGTTTTCTCCTGTAGGAACTATTGTTGGAGGTGCTATGAAGGCTGGAAAGTTTATAGGAGATGGATTAACTGCATTAGTAGGTGGAGGAACTGACCAGTTAACTACCACTGATAAAATTATGGATAGTACATTAGGTAGATTATCTGGTTTAGATTTAATTAATAGTTTAGGCTCAAAAAGAACAAAAGATTTCTCTCTTAATAAAGATACTATTGAAAAAGTGGGAGGAGATTATGCAGGAGCTGTAAATACTATGGAAGAAGCAGCATCCAAAGCTGGTAAAAAAGTAGGCTTATTCAGCAGTACTTCTGGAATTAATAGATTGATAGGTAAAGCTTAGACATTTACTAATCAAACTACAGGAATAGCTAATACCTATTAGGATTAGTTAGCTAATAAATCATAGTTGGCTTATACTAGATATTTATAGGATATTAATGGTGGTCCTCAATAGTATATTTAGCGAGTCAAACATGGTGCTATTCTATAGAGAATTAATCTAAGAAAACATAGAAAAGGTGGTTAGCTTAAAGATAAAATAGATATAGAAGTTAAATAGGAATAGTGGCAACCTATAATTAATCTTGAATATCCAGAAGTATCTAAATTGAAAGAAGGAGGATAGTTAGAAGAATCTAAAGAGTGGACTCCTATAATTAGTTTAGATATATAGAAGTTAGAAGAAGGTGGTAAAACTGATAAACCTAAACAAGAACCTGATAAGGTTGAGGAAACTAATTAGAAAAATGTTATTCCTGAAGGCGCTTTACATGCTCATAAGCATCATATGGAAAATGCTGAAGACTTAACTAAGAAGGGTATACCAGTAGTTGATAATAAAGGTGAACAACAAGCGGAGATAGAACGTAATGAAATTATCTTCTCTTTAGAAGTAACTAAGTAGTTAGAAGACTTACATAAAAGATATTAGGGATATACTAATACTTAGAAAGAGAAGGATGAATTAGCTATTGAAGCTGGAAAATTACTTGTTTATGAGATTCTACATAACACTGAGGATAGGACTGGTTTAATTAAAGAATGTAAGAAAGGAGGAACATTAGATGGGAATAAGTGATTTATTTGTATCTTATAATTAGGTATAGGCTCCTTCTTACTTAGAATCTCCTTAGATAGAATATACTCCAATAGGAGAAGAATTAACTAATTAGGAGAATTTAGATAGAATTTAGTCTAGAAATTAGAAAAAAGAAGGATTTGCAGGATGGAATCCTTTGGAGTAGACTGTTCAAGAAGCATCTGATGATAGAACTCCTACAAGTAATTAGATAGTTAATTTCTTTATGAATAAGGGATTAACTAAAAATTAGGCTAAAGGTATTTATGGTAATATTATGTAGGAGTCAGGAGGCAAACATAATATAGTTTCTAGAGATGGACATAATTCTTACGGTCTAGCTTAGTGGACAGGCACTCGTAAAGCAAGATTATTTAGTAAATATGGTACAAATCCGACTGTTAATTAGTAGTTAGAGTATTTATGGAGCGAATTAAACAGTACAGAAAGAGGTGCTTTAGATGCTCTTAGAAACACTTCTACTGTAGCAGATGCAACCAAGGTATTTATGTAGAAATTTGAGAGACCAGCTAATTGGGCAGCTAATTTTAAAAATAGACTTAAACATGCTAATTCTGTTGCGTAATGGATAAGAAAAGAATAATTATAGGAGACAGACAATATACTGTAGAAATAGCTAAAACAGAAGAAGATAGAAAGAAAGGACTTCAAGATAGAGAATAGCTAGCACCTGATGAAGGAATGTTATTTATCTGGTCTGAATAGTAGCCAGTTATAGAAATGTGGATGAAAAATACTAAAATTCCACTTGACTAGATAGCTATTAATGACGATGATGAAGTAACTGCAGTATATAAAGCTTAGCCTGAAGATGAAACATTACATCCATTTCCTAATGCTAAATATATACTTGAAGTAAACTAGAATTCAGGTATAGAAGAAGGAGATGATTTTGAGTTTGATGAATCTGATGACCCTAATAAATATGTAATGAAGGTACTTGCTCCTGATGGTTCAACTCAGATGGATCTATAGGGTGGAGAGCGTATATTTAGTAGAATTTCTACAAAATAGATGATTACTTGGGCTAAAAAGGCAGAAGCTAATAAAGATAATAAGGAGTTATTTAATAAGTATTGTAAGAGACTAGGCAAGAGAATGTTTAAAGAATTATATGCTCAAGACCACAGAGAACCAGAATACGTAGATGCTCCTGAATCTAAGAAAGATTAGAACGATAAAAAATAAATAATTACATAAGTCATCAAAATTATTTGCATTTTAGATAATTGATATGTACTATTGAAATACATAATATTATTAGATAATTAACTAGTTAATTAACAAATTAAATTTAAACACATGCAATTTATTAAGAAGTTTCAAGAAGGTGGTGCTACTCCAGCACCTCAAGATGCTGCTCAGTAGGGCGGTGGTGAAGACCCAACAGCTATGTTGATGCAAGGTGCTCAGCAAGCAGTACAAAATCAAGATTGTCAAATCGCTATTCAAGTATGTCAAATGGTGCTCGAAATGCTTGGCGGAGGAGGTGCTCCAGCAGAAGCAGGCGGCGCAGAAGCAGGTGGTGCTCCACCATCAGAGCCTGTTTATCGTAGAGGTGGACGTCTTGTAAGAAGAATTTAGAAGTAATCAATTTTAAACGTAGGGATATATCTAGATACTCATTTAGGTATATCCCTAATTTTATAATATGGCAGAATAGACTAAAAAATCGAAATATAATTTTGGAGGTCACGAATTAGATGCTAAATTATATCTCTAGAATATAAGAGATAATGCGGAAACATTTCTTAATTCTAAAACAGATTGGACTCCAGAACAAAAAGAAGAATGGAAGCATGCGTATACTAATTTTACTAATGCTTTATAGGAAGATATAAATAATGGAGGTGGAAGATTCAGTACTGATGAGTTTGGAACTGTAACAGACACTAAGGGAGAATTTTCTAATACAGATTCTGATAATTATTATTATAATAATAAAGGTCAGCAAATTAGTTAGGAAGATTATGATGCCTTAAAAGAAAGAAAACAAGGTAAGTATTAGACTTTTGAAGCTAATAGACAATTTGCTTCTTATGCTAATTAGATAGGTAAAGGATTAAGAGAAGCTTTAGCTGCTAAAAACAAAACTTCTGATGATACAAATGGATTTGATTATGCTAAGAACGGATTTGATGCTTATTGGCAAAAGAAATATAATCCAGCAGGAACAGCTAATGACCTTCAGCCTTATTGGAATAAAGATAAAGAAGGAGAATACACTAATAGAGTAGCTGAAACTATGGCAGACTTAGATGATTATATGTCTAAGTAGGAAATGAATGATGATGTTAAAGCTGCTTATACTAATTATAGAAATATTCTAGGACAATATAATCCAAGTGATAAGAATTTTAATTTAGACACTTGGAAGAACAATATGATACTTGCTGCAAGTAGAGCAGGTATTAGTGGATGGAACAATAGATACTTTAATATTGGTTCTCAAAGTTCTGCTTCTTCTGAACCTGATAAGAAACAAGCTTTTGATATTAGTGATGATGACCAAGCTTTGGCGTATGCAGGTTTAACAGATTAGGCTTTGGCTCATCCGGAGTTGAAGGATACCTTATTAGCACAAGCTAGACGTAAATATGAACAAGAAAGTCAGGCTATTATTGATTAGGACAAGGCTGAATAGAAATAGTTGCAGGATGCATAGAATAATAAAATATGGGAATAGTATTTACTTAACAATCCATATGTAGGAGATGTAAATAAAAGAGTAGGAAGGACTGGAACTACATCATTCTGGTCAGGAGCTAAAAGTACTAAAAAAGCTTAGGATTATGTTAGTCAGACTATTATGTCTCAAGAAGAACAAGATAAAGTTCATAATAATATAGGTTATGTGGGAAAATTAAGACCTGAAGTCTAGGCTGCTTTAACTGGTGCTCATTGGAATACTGATGAAAATCCATTATTAAGACAATTAAATGTATCTACAACTAAGGGTTTAAATCTTAAAAACTTAGGTAATTGGTATCAATATAACTGGGACTAGTTAATGGCTAGACGAGATACTTCTATGAAGGGATGGACTCCTGTTAAAGATAATAAAGGTAATGAAGTCTGGAAAAGAAATGATAGTTTGAGGGGAAGTGATGGAACTTACTTTTATATGTTTATGGGTAGGGATGGTAAATTACATACTTACCGTTCAAAACCTTATAGTACGTTAAAGGCAGAGGCTATTGCTAAAGGACAGTTAGGAATGTCTATTTATACTAAGCAAGGTTATGAAAATGCTAAAAAATAGCAATAGGCAAAAGCTGCTGTATCTAAACAGACAGCTTAGGATAAAGGACGTACTGCTCAATAGCAGAAGAATATGGAGCAAACTGGCTTCACAGGTACTGATATAGCTAGATTAGCTAGTATAGGTATGGATATGGGTTCTCTAGCTGCAGCTTATACTGGTCCCGAAACGATGGGAATAGGAACATTGGTTAGTGCTGGATTGGGAGTAGGATCTACATTAACTAACTTAGGTGCAGATTTAATTGATGGTGAAAATACTTGGGAAGCCTTAAAAACTGCTGGTTATGGACTGGGCATGGATACTTTAGGATTAATTCCAGGAGCAGGAACTGCTGGAAAATTAGGTAAAATAGGAAAGACTGCAGTTAAGTATGTTCCTAGAATCTTAGCTTATTTAGGCACCTTACAAGGAGTTTAGAACATGCCTTATATAGTAAACTCATTTAAGAAGCTGGGTACAAATTAGAAACTTACTGTAGATGATTACCGAAATATGGCTTAGGGAATAGGTCTTATTACTGGAATCGGGGCTGCTGGAAGTAGAAAAATAAGAAATAATAAAACCACTGAGTAGTTAGGTAAACAAAAAATAGATTTTAATAAATTAAGAAATAAGGGTATTTAGATTAAATAGAGTGACTAGGTAGCCCTAAAATTTAAAGATAAATAGGGTAATTCTAAGTCATTTGTATTTAAGGGTGAAGATGCTAATGCTATAAAAAATGCCAAGAACACCGAAGAGATTAAAGCAGTAACTTCCAAGTACGGTAAGTTAAGAAACTATGAATTAGTTAGTTCAAAAGCATTAAGACCTCATTTATAGTGGATTAGAAAGGATGGCAATTGGTAGAATCCTCTTCATAGAGTAAATAATCCTATACGTAAATATGATGTCTATGAAAATGCAGGAGGAATGTATACTAACTAGCAAGGAATGAGGGGGTGGTTTATGCCTTATGGAGGTGATAAAATAAGTAAGTCTAATATACTTGGAGTTCCTAGAAAAGCTAAATAGGTAAGAGCAGATACTGATGTTATTAAGTAGCAAGTGCAGAATGCTGTTAATGAAAGAGCTGCTAATGAGGATTTATTAAAAGACTTTCAAGCAGCTAGTGATATGCGTAGACAGGCTAAGAACAGTGGAAATATTCAAGATTATCATGATGCTACTAGTTTATAGAAAGAATCTTGGAATAAATTACAAAGAGCCAGAACTGAATATAACAAATTAAGAAGTATGGTTAAAAATGGTTCTATAACATTTGGCAAGGGACAAAACAGAGTTCAAGCTGATTGGAAAGACATTCTAGCCAAGTATAGAATAGCTTATAAAGAGGGTGGTTCTATTCAGAAATTAGCTAATGGTAATAATATAAATGGTAATCCTGCTAAATAGAATAGTGTAGGATATGCTAATGATTATAATTGGAATACTGATGTGTTTTCTAAAAATTTAGACCATATACTTGGTAGTCTTAAATAGTATAAAGATGGTTATGCTAATTGGTTAAATACTATGTAGGACTTACACTATAACGATTATACTAATGCTTCTAAATAGGATTATTTAAATACTAATGCATATAATAATGCGACTGTTGGTTAGTATTAGGATAAGTATAAAGCTGGATATGAAGACGAATGGAATGTAAGCCCTGAAGGAAATGATCCAGATGGTTTAGGATATAATACTCTTGGAATTAAATCAGCTCAAGACTCTGGAAAATTTGGTATAGTGTCTGGAAAGGCTAATTCAGGTGATTGGTTAGGTAATGGTAATATGTATAAAACTGATAATTCATTTGGAGGAATTACTGATGCTAGAAGACTTTTGGGCCGTGAGGGTGATTTTAATGATGAATAGTTAAAACAATACTAGCAAAAGTTCAAAGAATAGGGATATGATTTTTATTTAGACCCAAATACTAAATATTATAAATTAAAACCTTACACTGACCCTTCGAAAACAACTGTAGCAGACGAAAATAATAAATCTAAATAGTCTAATAACTTCAGTCTAAAAGATGTTATAAATAAGATGGATGTTACTGATAAATGGGGTATTCCTAGAGCTATGTATGCAGACATAACTAATAGAAAGGTTACAGATATGTTAAAGAAGTAGCCTATATTATATAACCCACAAGAAGACCATCGTTATGTTCAATCTGATTTAGATGCAGAAATGAATGGTCAATAGGTTGCAGCTCAGTTAGCTAGAATAGCCAGCCATCCTATTACATCTGATGGAAATTTACAATCCATGCTTTAGTTAGAAGCAGCCGCTAAAGGCAATGACGCCATTACTGAAGGACGTCAATAGAGTAACTAGAGATTAAGAGAAATGTAGGAATAGGCTTGGTAGCAAGAAGTAGCTAATCATACGAGTAGATATAATACAGCTATGAAAAATAGAGAATCTCTCTATAATACTGCTAATGAAAATAAAGCTTTAGAAGCAGCATATCTTAATCAGAAATTTACTGTATGGGATGCACTAGCTTAGGAGAAAGAATTTAAAGCAAAGTCTGATTATGAGCAAATGAGAGCAAGAGCTGATTAGTTTGCACAAGGAGATATAAATAATGCTATTAAATATGGTCTTTCTAATTATGCTGATAAATATGGTTTAACTCCTGAAGATGTTTCTTTGTGGAATAAGGTATATACTGATGGCACAGTTAAATTGAGCGATATTTAGAAAGATCCTATTAAATTAAGATAGTGGAATAAGGTATTATCAGCTACTAGGTAGATTCAATAGGATTTATTGGGAGAATATTATGGTATCCCTAAATCCAAGTATTGGACTATTAGACAATCTACTCCTTCATATAGTTACAGTGATAAAGTTAAAGAAGCTAAAAAAGGTGCTAAGCTAAATTTACGTAAGGTAAGGGAAGCTGCAAAAGGGGAGAAACTTGCAGTAGCATAGTTAAAAGCTTAGACTGCAGATGCTGATAGATTCTATAAAACTACTAAAGACCATATAGATAGAATGTATGCTGCTATAAGTAGAACTATGAATTATAGCAGTACTAAAAAGAAACGTAAAAAGAAGAAAAATTATGATATTTAAGTTTGACTAGGGAGGAGCCACTCCTCCCTATGTTGCTTATTAGCCAGTTATAGTGTCTGATAAGCGAACTTCAGCTATTCCAGAAGAAGCCGCAGCTGCTAAAGTAGCTAGTGATGCTGATAAGGGTAAATTAACTAGCAAAGATTTATACACTATGCTTAAAGAAAAGCTTAAAGGTTTACCTAGTGACGTAGATGTAGCTATGTGGAAACTTCAATCTGTTGAAGAGTCCCTCAATTTAGATTTTTTTCATGATTTTACATCTAATGTAGAAAATAGGTATTTAAATGCTTTACAAACTATGAATCAACTTTCATTTAGTAGAGAATAGTATGATAAAGCTTTAGATAATGTAAAATCTAATGGAGGACTTAATGAAGCTGCTATAGATTAGTATGGTCAAGTATACATGACTAACGGTAAAGACTATAAGTTAATGTCTCCTGAAGAAGCTAAATAGTCTGGATGGAAACAAATGACTAATTAGGATTTACTCTATTTAAGAGCTAATGACCCTAATTTATCAGGAAAAGATGAGATTTTAAATGTAGTTAATAATGGTATAGGAATAGATAAAGTAACAGAGTATATTTAGAAATGTATCCAAGGATTAGGGGCTTCTAAATCAGAAGAAAATCTATATGCTAATGTTAATGCAGGAACTATATTAAAAGGTTTAAATGATTTTAAATAGGCAGTAGCTTAGTCTGGAAATTATGATGCTACTGTTCAAGATTTATATAGCGGTAAATTAATGACTAAAGATTCTGCAGAATAGGCTCAACAGGCATTAACTTACATATATAGAAGTTTGCCTAATAATATGAAATCCCTTTTAAAAACAAGAACAAAAGGGGGCACAGATGATGAAGCATTAGTTATGATAGGACAATTAATCAGTTCTAAGACTTCTCCTGAAAAATCATTTGAACTTAAATTAGAAGATACTGCTTTAGACCACTAGGAAAAATCAGGTAAAGGAGATAAAGATCCGCATTCTATAGAAGGTTTATCTATGAGTCCAGTAGATATGTTACAAGCAGGTTATGGTTAGAAAAATGAATTTACTATTTAGACAGCTGCAGGTGCTTCTAATGGTATATAGATTCCTACAGTACAAATGCCTATAACTAAGAAGGGTGAAGGTATTGGTATGGCATCGTTAAGTGATGTGGCATCTAGTGATTATGCAGGTTATCTAGATTTTAGTAATGCTTTTATGGGAGATGTTTAGATACCACAAGCAGGAATGCAGAATATAGCTATAGACGGCACTGCTTTATACACAGCTTATTTACCTTTAGATATGTAGTATTTTAATGAAACAGGTTAGAAAAGACCTGATATAGCTATGTTAGGTAGATATAAATAGGCTTAGGAAGAAATAAGACAATCAGGAACTAAAGATCCAAGATAGATTAATGCTATCTATAAGAATCATAATTTACCAGTAATGTATGGTCCTAATGGAGATGTTTTAACTAATTATATCAAGTTTGGTATAGTAAATGGAACCGCTTTAGATAATGCCTTTGGTGATGAAGCTAAAGTAGCTGATTATTTATCAGAAACTACTGATAAAAATACAATAGCTAATACTCTTAATATCTTAAATAAGGGTAGAGGTGAAAAAAATAAGGTAGAATATGATGAAAAAAGTTGGTGGGACTCTATATCTCCTGTATTTAATGATTATACTCATGTCTATAAAGGAACTATATTTATGCCTATTAATGATGATTACTTTACCTATTCAGCAGCAGCCGGTTCTAAACCAACAACAGCTTAGGCTGAAATGATTGAAGCCAGATAGTAGGCTGCTAATAAAACTCGTAATTATGTAAATCCAGGACAACTTTAATGAAAGAAAATGATATTATATTAAATATGCTAGCTAACCCTAAATTTACTCTTGAAGATTTTCAAGCTGTAGGTTTAAATAGTGATAATACTGGGTTACAATCAGAAGATAAATACTTACAAAGTGATAAGATTAAGTCTGTTAGTGCCTTTTAGGATTCTAATGGATAGTTTGATAAAAATAAATTTCATAACTTTTACTAGAGTGCAGGATAGTTTTATAATTAGATGTCTAATGATGATTATGAGAAAGCTATTCTAGAGCAAGCACAATACAGTAAAAATAACATATGGGTAAATCCTAAAAAAAGAACTGTAGATTATAAACCAACTTTAGTTAAGAGGGCAAATCCAACTTTAGTAACTAATAGTTTAGAGTAGATGGGTTAGATGGGAAAAAGAACATTATCTACATCTGAAATAGCTTAGACACAGGCTGTAGTAAATCCTATTACTGGTGAGAAATCTGCTAGTCCTAATGACTCTTTCTTTTCTAATCTATTTAATACTTTGGTACTCGCTTCATATGATAATGATGTAGTAGACCCAAAGACAGGAGAAGTATTACACAAGAAAGGTGACTTAAAATATAACGAAGATGGTTTACCTTATTATGAGACTTTATCAGGACGTGATGTGCATGATAAATAGGTTCTTAATAAGATGAATACTCTTACCACTGATGGCTCTGTATGGAATAAATTTGACTTTTTCGATTCTGATGATTTAGATTAGAAGGGAATAGGTTCATCTTTATTAAAGAACGCTGCACTAGTGGGAAGTATGTTTATCCCTTATGTGGGTCCAGTAATTACTGGATTAAGTGTAGCTACTTAGACAGCAGGATTGCTGGCTACATTAGGCAAACTTGTTGCTGGAAATGATAGTCCTACTTTAAATAATATATAGGGTTGGGCTAAGTCTGTTAATAGACAATCTGCTACAGAGTATGCTTAGCAACATACTTGGTGTGCTGAGAACTTTATTAATATGATTGGTGACACTGTAGGCTAGTTAGCAGAACAGCGATGGATATTTAAAGCGGCTCCTGTATTATTTGAAGGAAAGAATGCTTGGAAAGTAATGTCTAAAGAAGGCTATGATGCTTTAAAAAAGTCAAAACTTGCAGAGTTACAAAAAACATCTAATTTAACTACAGAACAGCTGATTAAGGATGCTTTAAGTCCTGAAAATACTATTCATCTTAAACAATATGCAGCGGAACTTAATGCTATTAATGAGACTAAAGCTGCTAAATATGTTGATGATTTAGTTAGAAAAGCTAACAATATAGGTAGTCCTCTTTCTAAGGCTTACATGACAGGTATTACTGTATAGGATACCTATGGTGATGCAAAGGCTGCAGGAGCTTCAGACCTAGAAGCGGCTTTACTGACTCTTGGTTATGCTGGAGGTGAGGCTTGGATTCTTAATACAGGTTTAGGGGAATGGATATTGCCTGAATTACATATTGATAAGTTTAAAAATAAAGCAATAGCAGAAGCTTTAGTTAAACCAGTTAAGGATGCTAAAAAGGCACTTGAATAGACCGGAGACAAATAGGGATTTGTAAAAAAATTACTTAATATAGGTAGAAATGTAGCCACTAATGTATATGCAGAAAAGGCTATGGCTAAGAAATCTGCTGAAGTTATAGGAGCACATGCATTAGGTGAAGCATTTGAAGAAACTTCAGAAGAGTTATTAGCAGATGCTTCTAAAGCAATATTTAATGTAACTAGATGGTTAAGGGGAAAAGATTCTCTTAATTTCTGGGACGGGGATAATGCTTTAGATAGATATACTATGTCGGCATTAGGAGGTTTACTTGGTGGAGGAATTACTTCTGCAGCAACTAATTTTAGTTAGGTAAGAAGCTTAGCTGGAATGGATAATTCAGCAGCTATGTAGCAACTCTTATATATGGCTAATAATAATTAGTTAGGTGATTTCTTAAAACAGGTGGATAAAATGACACTTGGAGACAAGAATAAATCTGCTACTAAAACTATATACGATTCGGAACAAGGAGTAATATTTGCAGAAGGAACTAAAGATGACAATCAAGACCTTGCTGCTAAACAAGCTATTCGTAATTAGGTTAAATTTATTGATAATATATTAACTACTAATGGTGCTAAGATAAGTACCGATTCATTACTTAGTAAATTAGCTATGGAAGATTAGTAGGATGTTCTTAGGAATCTTAAAATAGGTAATTTAAAAAATACTAATGTCATAGGTACGTATGCTTAGGACTACTAGAATTTACAAGCAGATCTAATAACAGCCTCAGCTTAGTTAAAAGCTATTGATGATGAGATTGGTGATGTAAAAAGTGCTGCTACTCCAGAGCAATAGAAAGCTAGAACTGATAAAGCTGCTGAAATTGACGGAATTAGAGGTAGATTACAAGAATATCTTAATGGTACTATCTCTCCTGATTTTATAAGGGATGCTGTATTTGAGATAAACCCATTAATTAATGATGGATTTGTTATCACTTCATTAGAACAATATACGAAAGCTAAAGTAGGGAAATTACCTAATTAGCTATCTGATACTGAACTTACAAAACTGACTGAAGAGTTTAAGGACTACATGAATGGTGATGGTAAGTAGTATACACATACTGCTGCTGCAGCTTACTAGAATATGATGGAATTAGGTTCTCCTATAGTATAGTAGTACTAGGAAATAATTAGATAGGCTAATACCAACAACAATGCTCAATTTATATAGGATTTTAACCAGTTTATCACTAATTATTTAATTAAATTAGATAGTATTGACACCTCTGATTAGGAAGCTTATCAGACTAAAGCTTAGTTATTAAATGATTCTTTAGCTTACGGAGCACTTAGATAGATGGCGCAACCTTATCTAAGTGAAGATTAGAGAAATCGTTTATAGAGTATTGCTGATAGTACAGAGACTGATCCAAATATTATAGCACAATTAAATCAAGAAGCTAATAATATTCTTATGGAAACTATCTCAACTAATGTTGATAATTTAGTTAAACCAGTATTATAGTAGGGATTTATCCATCCTGAAGCCAGAAAAGCATTACTCTAGGGATTATCTAAATTAAAGGATTTAATTGTAACTAAAGCTGATAATGACTTTATGAGGGTTTACCCAGGACATCCTGATTATGAAGAAGCAAAAAAACGTCGCAAAGAGTCTGTTGAGAATATCCATCAAATTGATGATTTACAGAAACAAATTGAGAAACTGCCAACCACACCTGCTTTAGAGTTTATTGATAAATTTAAAATAGGGGCAACCAATTCTTAGTTAAAGTTTTCGGACCATTGGTAGCAAACTATGGATTTATTAGATAATAATAAGGATGACATGTCCGAATTTGGTACTGATGAGGTATGGGAAGCTAATAATCAAGAAGCACTTAGACTAGCTAAAGCATTTAGGTCAGTACTTAATGGTATGAAAGTTGATAATGCAGATATAAATAACCCAACTGGTTATTCTAGAATGCTTAATTTAGTATATTAGAAATCTGCATAGAAAAATTATGTACCTTTAGCAGAAATAAGTACTTAGGAAGCTAATATGATGTTGGAAGATGTTAACAAAATTATAGCTAGACTAGAATTTGCTGACACCTTAACTAAAATGAATAGAGGTTAGAAGCTTAAAGAGCAAAATAAAGTAGCCGCTAGAAAAAACCAATTATTATATAATGGCACAAAAAGACTTATTGACACTTTATCAGACTCTGATTGGAAAGACACTAGTATAGCTGATTTAAAGAATACCTTTAACAATATTACTGTAGAAGTTAAAGACGCTTTAGAAGGTGATGGAGTTAAATAGAGCAAAGAAACTAGAGCTGCTGTAGAGAAGTACATGATGTAGTTAGATAATGCTATATATGATTTCTTTCAAGCTAATAGGGATTCCAAAGGAGAATTAAGTGTTGAGAAAATAGGAAAGTTATTAAAGAAGTTTGCAGGTAATGCAGGATTCTTTTAGAAAACTAATAATATACTTAATGAATCTACTAAATCTTTAAGTGATAATTCTTATATTTGGTATTTAGCATCTAGAGCAGCAGTTAGAGCATCTGATTTTTATGGTTCTTATAAAAAGGCAGTAAATGATAAGGTTGCTCCTATTGCTAGTTAGGAACTTGCAACTTATTTAGGAGTAGCAGCTATAGCTAATATGAATACTCTTAATAAGTTTGTAGATGCATATAGAAATACTGTTATTTAGGAATTTAATAACTTATCTGAAAAAGAGAGAACTGACTTACTAAACCAGTTTGATAATAGTGGTGAAGCATACTCTAAGGATTTACTTAAGTACTTTGGAGCACATGATGTCCTTCCCCAATATAAGAATATGATATTTATAGAAGGTATTGCTGGAAGTGGTAAAAGTAAGGCAGTATTTAGAAATGTAATCAATACTATAAATCATATTGATCCAGAATACCTAAAAAATGCTTATTATGTACATGAGACTAGTGATTCTGCGTAGAAAGCGGCAGAAGACCTAGAATTACAGGGATAGACTTTTGGACGAGTTGATTTTTTAAAACATTTATCTTCTGAATGGAAGGATATTAGAGATAATAGTAAAGATAGAAAGAACTATTTATACAAAGATTCATATAAATTTGATCCACTTACAGGTAAATTAGAAAATACTTGGAAATTAAATAAAATAGCTGACGCCCCTAAGGTAATCTTTATAGATGAGATTTCTCACTACAATTAGTAGGAAGTCAGTATGATAGAATAGTGGGCAAAAGAACATGGAACTATTGTACTTACTGCTGGAGATTTTGATTAGGATACATCTATCGCTTTTATAGATGATGTTAAATATAAAGGAAATCCTGTAAGTGTAACTTTAAATAGGAATAATTTTATAAGAAGTCCTAAGTTAGGAGTATCTTTACGTACTCTAAATAAATAGCTTACTAATTGTACCAAAATGATGTAGTTAGCTATTTAGAATTTAAATGATGGTAAGGATGTAGATTTAAATTTCACCTATCTAGATAATGATCCGGATCATGTAGGTTTATTTGGTGTAAAAATAGCTAAGCCAGTTAATGTATTGAAGGGCTTGAATAAAGAAGAACTTGACAGAGTTGTTCCTACCATAGATTTGATGGTATCTACTTCAGGTGACGAGAAAATAGGATATATTTATCACGATACTAATACTGAATTATATAAATTATTAACTACTAAATATAAAGATAAAATAATACCATATAAAGATTCTGATGCTTAGGGTCTGGAAGGTAAATACTATATAGTAGAGAATGATATTCATTCTAATGTACCTGATTCTGTCTATTTAAGATCTTTATATACGGGTATAACTAGAGCATCTCAAGGAGTTTTAGCTATAACACCAACTACTACTAAGGGTATTAAAACTATAGGAACATCTTAGGATAAGAGATTCTAGTTAGAGACTATAGGCGCTGAAGCTATTAAACATGCTTCTAAAGAAAGATTAGAATAGTTAGAAGATATGGTAGATGATAATGATGCCATAACTAAATTAGAAGCACCTACTAATACACCTACTCCTACTAAGCCTCCAGTTCCAGGTGGTTTACCTCCAATTCTGGCACCTGCAAGTGTTCCTCCTGCTAGTACTACAACTAGTTAGGCTGATGCTAATATAGAAGTTGAAGAATTTAAAAAGCTTATATATAATCCTGATGGCACTACAAATTCAATAGCTAAGAAACTAGATCAAGAATTTGATATAATTGGTGTTGAGGCTGTAGAGGATAATGGTAACTGGATTCCTACTGTTAAGTTAAAGAATGGGGATGATGAATCTAGTGTTCCTTTAGTAGATTTTAATAAAAAATATACCTTATAGACAAAAGACGATAAAAAAACAGTTCCTCTTTATAAAGAAGGACAAACATTTTTAATAAATGATGGTTCTAAGGATAAATAGATAACCATAGATGAGGTTTTATCAGGAGAACCTCTTATGTATAAGATTCACGACAAAGATGGTAACACTTCTGAAGTAACACAGGAATATCTTTAGCGATAGTATAAAGGAGAAATTCCTACTGAACCTATAATTCCTGAAACTAATACAATAACTACTGGAATGGAGAATACTTCAGAAGAGGAGTATGAGTCCGCTATATCTCAATCTAATATAGAAGATACTGTTGAGACTCCTAAATCAGTAGGCACTCTATATACTATGAATACTTACTTACCAGGTATGAAAAACGACAATGGTAAGGCTGTATTTGATGATGATACTCCAGAGAGCCAAGCTAGACATGATGCACGTATTGATGGATTTGTAGGTTTATCAAGAATACTAAATACTGATGATTGGAAGGAGTTAGATGACTACTTTGCCTACTGTAGAAATGCATTATTTACAAATGAAAGTAATGCTGATGTGGCTAAATATTTAGCTAATATTCTAGGGTTGACAGATAATGTTAACATTAGATATGCCTTAAAAAGTTCTGCGGGTAGAATTAATTCCTCAGACCCTCGTTATTATAGATATGATTAGGGAGAAAATGAAAAATGTTAGTATTTACATTCTGATAGTAAAGATGCAAATAATGCCACAAGAAAAAAGATAGTAGCCATCTTATTTAATGGGGGAAAGCCAGTTCTTGAAATTCCAGTAGCATCTTTAAATTCACCTATTTCATTAATTTATTATACAGATGAAGAAGGTAATTTATTACATCCTGATTTAAATAAAGCTTATACAGATGCATTAATTAAGTATTAGGGTAATAAGAATTAGAGTGATTTAGCAGTATAGGAAGTAGTTAATTAGTTTGATAAGAGTGGAATAGATTAGGATATAGTTGACTTATTTAAAGTGTATAGATTTACAGGAAATGGAATATTCTTTTTTGATGAATCATTTAATCTAGCTAAATAGTCCCCTACAGGAATTATACTCACTGGAGAAAAGGGTAAGTTACAATAGAATGGTAGTTATTAGACTTCTAATAAGTTTATAGACGTGTCTGAGTTAGCTAAGAATCCTTAGTTTAGAGTATCTAAAATATTGACATCTAGGGATGGTTTAGTTAATGGAACACATGCTGTAAACTCAGGTCATTCTTTCATTCTTGTTGGTAATCCTAAGGAATTTGCGGGAACTACTGATTTAGTTAATTAGTATGAAAGACAAATAGCAGACCCTAAGGCACCTAAAAAAGTATCTTTATATTATGTAATGC
>ERZ1023654.260-NODE-260-length-18345-cov-14.098961_pt1 | contig 18345 bp, 15 predicted proteins | sample MGYA00380338_ERZ1023654 | MGnify/ENA primary metagenome ERZ1023654 (study PRJEB33179, sample SAMN07448980) | human gut metagenome | biome: Human-gut; feature: Human associated habitat; material: Faeces | host: Homo sapiens | place: India: Bhopal | collected...
ACTTGAGAGACTACTATTGCAAAATTGAATATTAAAAAATCTGAAGACTTGAAAGAAAAGGCATTTTGTATACCGGAAAATTTTCTAAAAGATGCACGGCATAATCAGCCAATTCAGACCTTAACCCAACAAAAAAAGGACTTGCAGACGAAATCATGCGATTTGTGTCAGCAAGTCTTTTTTTTTTCTTACTTACTTTTTTGACACCGTCGACAGCCAGTGCTTAAACTCATTGCGGTAGCCATTAAACACGTTTATGTCTGTGTGTCCGGCAATGCCCCTCACCTTGCCGTCGGGCGCGAGTTGCCAAATCCACAACTTGATGTCGGGCTTGTAGTCGCCATATCGGGCTATCCACACGGGATAGTCGCGCTTGATGTCCGGGGCTGCGTCGAGCCAGCGGTTCACGAAGGTCTGACTGACATAGAGTATTGGCCGCATGCCCGTCTTTTTCTCCACAATCTGCAACCAATTCCTCACGCGTTTCCACATATTGACCGCGCCGCCCATCTTCTTCACTTGCGACGGCAACGGTTCAAGGTCGAGCACGGGAGGCAAGTCGCCTTTCTTGAAGTGGCTGTGCGACAGGAAATACCATGCTTGCTGCGCGCCAGAGGTGCGATGAGTGAAATAGTGGTATGTGCCTACCGGGTAGCCACGCTTTCGGGCGGCCGCGTAGTCGGCGTTGTAGTAAGGGTTCATCAGCGACGCGCCCTCGGTAGACTTTATGAAGATGAACGACACCTTGAAGTCGATGTTTCCACTGACGTTCTTTTTCGACAACGACCCAAGATGAGTGATGCGCAACCGGTCCCAGTCGATGGTGTGGAGCTTCTTGCCGTGTATGTGCTGGTATTTTGACAAGTCGATGCCATATACACGCTCCGAAGTGTAGTTGAGGCGTTCGCCCTTGTACACGTCGTGAAGCCATTCGCCGACGCGGAAATATCTATGTTGCGACGAGAAGCCGAATCCCGTGCGCTCGCCATCTTTCCATTGTCCTTCATAATATGTGTTCAGGCTATCGATGAACTTGCCATAGCCATTGGCGCGAAACTTCTCGTCCATCTCGCCGTCGTAGACACCCGTTGAGTCGCGACGGGTTGCCGTGACGAGAGTGTCGTGGTCCCATACACCGTCTATGAGTTTGCCATCGTGGTCTCTTACCGTGCCACGGCCTTGCCTCATGCCGTTGTGCCACATGCCGCTGTAGAGCACGCTGTCGCCTTGGTAGAGCATGCCAAGACCCTCGCGTTTGCCGTTGTGCGTCTGCCCACGGTAAACGGTGCCACCGCTGCTGATGGTTTTTATCTCATTCGTGTTTATCGTGCAAGAGGCAAACATGATAATCGACATCGCGCTTATCAAGATTAGCCTTGCCCTACTCTTCTTAATGTATATGCTCCACATTGTCATTGCATCACCTCCTTCCCGCGTATTATGCCGATGAAGCGTCCATGCTTGGTAAACACAGGCGCGCCCTCCACGGCAAACAATTCCGGAATATCGTGATCGTGGCCCTGCCAATAGTTGCCCGTCACGATGATGGAGTGGTAAGGCAACCTTCGCTCGGCAGGAACAATCCTCACGGTCACTATCTTGCGGTGCTGGGCCGCACCCCAAGGCACGTTGCGCACGGCATACACGCCCCAAGGCTTGAACGAGCGCCGCGTGTGCAGGATGAGCGGAAACGCCTTGCCGGTGAGCTGGCTTACCACAGGCTCACACTCCACATGGTGCAACTCGTTGTTGCCATTATACCAGCTTACAACATACTTGCCCCTCAGCACGAACCGAGGAGCCTTGCCTTTGGATTTTTTTCCCGTGCCGTCTTTACGGCTTATTTTTTGAAGCACGGTGAGCTTTCGCCTCAGCGAGTCGGTCATCTTGCCTTGCCGTGTCGCGTAGGCCGCTATTTGCGTGTAGCCCTCATCGATGATGCCATGTGAGCGGAGGTAGTATTTCAGCTCCTTGCGTTCAGTTTCCTTGCGATGGAGCAAGCTTTCGATGGAGTCGCAGATGGCGGAGAGGTTCATGGGCTTCACGTTGGATGTCTGGCCCACGGTCAGCACCCTGCCATCGCAACTCGGCCACCACCAATGCCGATTAATCCAGACACCTTCCTGGTGCACGGAGTCGGCCATAAGTTCAACGGTGTCTTTCCCGCTAACCAAGCACACGCAGACGCGTCCATCAATAAGGCACGCCGAGCGGCGAAGCTCAACCTCGGAGACCGGGAAGGCGCGCAGCACGAGCCAAGCAAGGCCAGCGAGAAGCAAAAGGGCGGCAATGACAACAATTTTGAGTTTAGATAAACTAAGGCGCATTATATTATGATAATTTGACCGCAAAATTACAAATTCTTTGCTTACCTTTGCCTTTCGAAATGATATTTTTTTAAGACAATGAAGCCCATTGATAAAGACATCCTTCACCTCGCACTGCCGTCGATAGTGAGCAACATCACCGTGCCCTTGCTTGGCCTTGTCGACCTTGCCATAGGTGGGCACATAGGCCCGGCACGCTATATAGCCGCAATCTCCGTGGGGTCAATGATTTTCAATGTCATATATTGGCTCATGGGGTTTCTCCGCATGGGCACGAGCGGCATGACGGGACAAGCCTTTGGCGCTCGCGACGCGCGAGGTGTCAGGTTGCTCTTGCGTCGGTCGCTGTCGCTATCGCTTATCATAGCCACGGCCTTCCTGATCTTCCAGTGGCCCATCCGCGAGGTGGCGCTTGCCATGATTCACCCATCTGCCGACGTATGGTCGCTTGCCACGACTTACTTCAACATCGTCATTTGGGGCGCGCCTGCCATGCTGTCGCTATACAGCCTCAACGGCTGGTACATTGGCATGCAAGACACGCGCGTGCCGATGTTTGTCGCCATATTCCAGAACGTGGTCAACATCCTCGCCTCCATGCTCTTCGTCTTCGCCTTTGGCATGAGGATAGAAGGCATTGCCCTCGGCACGCTCGTCGCGCAATGGAGCGGAGCCCTGCTTTCGCTGACGCTCTTGTGTGGAAAGACGCGCGGGGTGAATAAAATGTTTGCCGATGGCCCAGGCGCACCGACAAGCAATTATTCGTGGCGCGTGTTTTTCCATACCGACCGCGACATCTTCCTGCGAACGATTTGTCTCGTCTCCGTCAACTTTGCCTTCACGTCAATGGGAGCACGCCAAGGCGACATGATGCTTGCCGTCAACACGCTGCTTATGACGTTCTTCACCCTTTTCTCTTACGTCATGGATGGCTTTGCCTTTGCCGGCGAGGCGCTCAGCGGTAAGTGTTTCGGTGCCCGCGACACCCAGGGGCTTGGCGAGGTGCTCAACAGGCTTCTATTGCGTTGGGGCCTGTCGCTGTCGCTCGTCTTCACCGTTGCCTATGTCTTTGGTGGCGGTGCGCTTGTAGGTTTGCTTACCGACGACATTGCCGTGAGGAAGGCTGTCGTGGATTATGAGATGTGGGTATGGCTTCTGCCCATAGCTGGCTTTGCCGCCTTCGTCTACGATGGCATTTTCATAGGTATCACCGCCACCAGCGGCATGTTGCTGTCAAGCTTCGCATCATCCATCGCGTTTTTCCTCATCTTGGGCGTTACTTTTATGTGCAAGATGCCCGAAAGCCATCCTGTCATGGTCAACCATTTGCTTTGGCTTGCTTTCATCGTCTATCTGGCATCACGAGGTCTAATGCAGCACCTGCTCATCCGCAGAATGGGCATCTTGAATGGCAAAACAAGGGCGGGAAAGCATAAATGTGCAGAAAATTGAAAAAAAACATTACTTTTTCTTGGTGGAACAAAAGAAAAGCAGTACCTTTGCACTCGCTAAAAAGAAATAGCACGGCGGGATAGCTCAGCTGGTTAGAGCGTCGGATTCATAATCCGGAGGTCGTGGGTTCGGGTCCCACCCCCGCTACACTGAATATCAAGGAGTTACGAAGATTTCGTAACTCCTTTTTCTTTTCCCTCCGTGAAATTCAGATTTTAGACTTATTTTTCTCCTATCAACTTGAATTTCACACTATTACGTGAAATTGCACGAAATACATCTAAAATGTGGCAGTACCAGATCCGACAGACAACTCTTGACGAGATCATGATTCCAACAGAAGAAGAGATAAAGAGGATGAGTCGGCTCAACGACAAGCTTCTTGACCTTACCCATCAACTCTATGCCAAAGTATCGGAGCTATGGAAAGTGATGAACGATTCGGAGCTTCATCTTTATGATGACTACAGCGTGGAGGGTGCCATTAAATATAAGTGGGACGATGACAGACAGGCTCTGACGTTTGACAACGACGGCTGGTATTCCTCCGACTTCAACAGTCTCGCCGTGCTGTGACGTGCTGTGATGTGCGGCGGGACACCGCACATCCTACAACTAAATGACGACAAAAAGATATTATTTCCCTTCTTTGACAGTATTTGGCACAGCTACATCATAACTTTGCAGAAATTTTAGATCGCATGAAAGAAAAAACTTCAGCAGGAGCGGCAAAAATAGAGCAAGCCGAATGCAATCAAGCTCGCTTGAGATTGCTGAGGCGAAGCCTATTTTATCCAAAAAACTTGTCTAAAAAGTTGCATGCTATCGATATTCTTCGTAAGTTTGCAATCGGAAAGGTAGTCATAACAGACTGTCTCCGGACATTGAGGACAAGTAAGATGATAAGCATCACGCTGCCGTTTGATTCACGTAAATCTCGCAAGTTGAAACGAATCAGTCAATGGATAGCGAGTGATGCCCATGCTTTATATATGGCGTGGGCTGCTCCTGCTGTTTTGTTGATTCGGGTTGTGCGAGAACCTACGTGGGCAAAATATCGGAGAGTATGCTCACGCCTTCTCTTTCTACTCTTTGCGATCATGCCCATGGCGGCTACGTCGCAGACGAGCAGTCAGGCTAAAAGCGCAATATATAAACCAAAAAACTCTAAAACGCATCATACTATGCCACAGATCATCAAAGTCGGCGGTGGCCTCTTCTCCAAGGGAGAGCTCATCCGCATCAACCCAAGCAACAACTCTATAGAGAGTTCCGGCAACGGTGGCCGTTCCTGGATTCCCCGCTGCACAAACACTTCTTATGGCACCTTCCGTGACCTGCTCCCCGTCGGTCGTGAGATCCTTGCCGCCACCTCCCGTGGCCTCTATGTCTCGACCAACTCCGGCCGCAGCTTCTCGCCCCGCTGTGTGAACGCTTCCTACGGTGAGTTCCTCAACCTGCAGGACGAGGGCAACACCCTGCTCGCCAACACCACCAAGGGATTGTACTACTCCACGAATGGCGGAAGGAGCTGGGTGAGGAGATGAATTTACAAAGATAAAGCCAAAGGACATGAATCAGAACGATAAACCAGCAATCTATGATGCTATCCGCAATATTGCTGCAAAGCTATGCAAGGATGGCGAGACATACTTACGGGCCGACCTTGCTTACGAGCTCAAGCAGTACGGCATTGACGCAGACTCCATTGACGTAAGCAAACTTGCGCTGGAGGCTTACAAGTATTTCAATAACGACAGGAACATCAAGCAGGCCTTCGTAACCAACGACAGTCGCAGCGCCTTGATAGACGAATATAAACTAACCGACCTCCTTGACAATGACAAGCCGGAAGATGCTATGGAGCTCGCCAATAAGGAGCTCGCCAAGACTTCCGACACCTTGGCTGCCCTTAAAAGAGACATCGACAGAAATATGTCACTTGCCGTTGCGAATGCAGCATCAGGAATAATGGACACTGTCACAGGTACCGCAGGTGTGAAAGCTGTGCGTACAGAGGCTTCTACTCTCTTCGACAAATATTCAAAGATGGTAGGCACTTACCATGAGGGTGAGGACACCGTCCGCAGGAACATTGCAGACTTTACGACTCTTCGAACAGACATCGGCACAACCTATCAGGAGTATGCCATGCAACTCATTGATATATACGGCGACAATATTAAAGCTGTTGCTCCAAATCTCTTTGACTTCAATCAGGTTCAGTTCCTCGATGTTGACAGCATGCTGAAGCACACAGAGTTGGAATACAACCGTATCAGTGATAAGTGTTCGGCACTTATCGGCGAGATAACCGACTGTTTCCAGAATTCACTCAAGAGCAGCGTCGCAGCTTACAGGTCGGCAGGTCAAGGCAACAAGGCTCTCGGCCTGGCAATGGCAGGACTTGGAATGCTCAACCACTACATGGAGGCTGGCGAGCGTGCCAATCGACTTCGTTCTGACCTTGCAGTTTTTAAGACAAGCATCAAGCACGACTCAACGCTTATCAAGGCTGACCTGGGCCGACTGCTCGTTATTTACAAGACTCTCAACGATGTCGTCATACCTAAGGCAGACATCTATCTCCGCAATGCTTCCAGGTTGATGTCGTCTGACATTAAGTCTATCACGGACTCGCTCTATGACAATGCAGAGATTCGTCCATTGGAAGAACAGCGCCGTCAGTTGTTAGCCCAACTGAAAGTGCTTGATGGTGAGATCAACGACCACCTTCAAAATATTGATGTCTATCAGAGTCTTATCCGTGACATAACGACTACGCTTGATTCCAAGAGTGCAAGCTATCGTGATGCCATAGCCCGCAAGCCATCAAAGCCGTTCTTTCTGCTAAACATCTTGACGTTCGGCAATGCCAACAAAAACTATAACCGCAACTATGCTGAGTGGGATGCTGTCTGCTATCCGCTTGTTCGTGAGTATGAGAACTATCAAGTTGACTTGAAACTCGACAAAGATGAACTTGCAGCACATCAGAGTGACCTTAAGGCTAAAGGGCAGGAACGGCATCTTGTAAAGCAGAAACTCGATGAAGTAAACAAGCAAATCCGCTCAAAGATTAATGCTTCAAACGACACACAGCTAAAGATGCTGCCTCACCTCCGCACCGTCATAGCCATGCTGCGGCTCGGTCGAGAGATTATGGAGACGAAACTCGACAAGAAACTTACCGGCACAGTTTCCATCCCGGACTTCAAGTCAACAGAAAAGCTCCCTGTCGACATAGAAAACAATCTGTCTTTGTTTACCTCTACGCTTGCCGACAACATCCATGCTGACCGAGGCATGGCAGAAGCTTTGCTCAATGGAGTTGATGATTATAGAGGTGTAGACGAGAAAGACCGCAAGTATTCCGAGGAAGAGCTTGCACAAGTTACCGAGGCATCGGAACAGACTTTGCAACAGGGCATGTCATTGCTCGATAGTGCGTTGCAGTTGAAGAAGCAACAACTGGACGGCAAGCTGGCACGTGCAGCATACGATGAAGAGTTCGATAAGATTGCCTCTGACTTCCGCAAGCAGATAAAGGGCATTGATGACAAGAGTGCATTTGTCCGAGAGGTGATGCGCCGGGCCAATCTCGCCAAGAACGATGACGAGCGCAAACAGGCACTGCTCATGCTCAGCGAGCTCAGCGGGCAGAGCCTTTCAGAGCAGGACTTCAAGGACTTCATCAATGGTAAGATACAGATAACTTTATAACGACTAAACGAGAGACAGATATGGCAAACAGCAGAAGACAGCAGGCCCAGGCTGACATGGGCATGAACTTTGAGCGTGAGGACCAACAGCGAGAGACAGCCCTTGCGAAGGAGCAAGAACGTCAGGCCGAGAAGGAAGCTAAACGTGAAGCGCTGATGACAACAACATCCTATCGCATCATGGATACGACGGCAAAATACATGGACAAATATTTCCTTGACCCAATCATCGGCTTAATTCCCGGTGGCATCGGTGACGTGTTGTCAAGTTTCCTCGCTCTTCCTTTCATTTACTTTGCCCTCGTTCAAGTAAAATCCATTCCATTGACCCTTGCAGTGATATGCAATGTCTTGAAGGATGCGCTGCTCGGTTCGATACCTTTCTTTATTGGTGACATCATTGATGTGTTCAACCGCAGCTACGTTGCCAATCTAAGGCTCATCACCGGCTACGTGAATGATGATAAGGCAGTAATACATGAAGTGAACCGAAAAGCGACATGGTCGGCCATCTTCATCGTTATACTCTGTGTTCTCATCTACTTCATAGTGAAGTGGGCTATAGAACTTGGAAACTGGATAGTATCACTGTTTTAACGTATAATAGATAGAAATCAAGCTAAGAATTGAGGAATCCACAAAAAAAGTTCGTGATTTTGTTGCAAGTTTGAGGAAACTACCCTAAATTTGCTTTCGGATTGGGAGAATAAAGAGCAATAATGCTCCTACCTCACTTTCCGTGGGTCATGAAAGACTGTGCAAACGAGTGCAGAAAAGCTTGCTTTAATGCCGAGTGAAGCCAGTCTTGCAGGCTAAGCCTGAATGAACTTGTGTCCTCGTGCAGACAACACTGTTCTTGTAGTCGAAATCTGGTAAATTGAAACTAAAAAGAAGAACGGAAATGGTCTGAGCGGGTTCACACCGTGTATACGGTGTGGATTCCTCTTTCATATTTCTTTCTTTATAGGTTTTACCAGAGCCTGACTACAGGGAAGTGTGAACAGCAGGAGTTCACACCGGTTTTATATATAAATAAAATGAGTTATCAGGAAAAAACAACAAAAAGAATTCTACAACTTGCTAAAGAAGGAGACTTTGAGGCATGTATAGAGTTGTCTAGCAGGTACAGAACAGGTACACCCATGCTTGAAAAGAATCCTGTAATGGCTGACTATTGGCAGAATATAGCTATGGAGTTGGCGGATTATAACATCTCAGCTATCCCAATAGGAACTCTTACACAGTGGGCGTCAAATGGAAATAACGCGATGGCTTGCTTAGTTTTATCCTTAATTTATTCTCAGGGCGAATTAGGGGTAATTCCAGACCAATCAATGGCAGAGTACTGGGGTGAAAAAGCAGAGAAGCTCCATCCTGGTATTACCCATGAATTAGCTTATAGAATAAAAAGATCTTTCTTAACCTCCAAGAAGAAAACAGACCGCAAATCTCCTTCACAAGGATGCTACTCCAAGTCAGATGAATCAATTAATTCTAAAGAGACGGTATTATCTCGGTACCAAGAATTTATTGCTACATTGAAGGATTGCTATGATGATCTAAATACTCTTCAGAGTCGTGACAAAGACTTTGTCAAAGTTATTGATGAAATAAAATCTAAACTTCAAAAGCAAATTGAAGATGTTCGCAAGAAAGCTTCAGAATCGATGAATGCAACTATTTGGGATCATTTGGTTATTGCATTCTTTGGCGAAACAAATGCAGGGAAAAGTACCATCATAGAGACATTTCGTATTCTTTTTAATGAAAAGACCAGATCTTGTGAACTTAAAAAACATCCTGAAGGTGTAGATGGAGAAATAATTGGTGATGGTCAAGCAGACTTTACCAAAGTTTATAGTGAATACAACATGTCTATCAAGGGACATCCATTTACACTTATAGATGTTCCTGGTATAGAAGGTAATGAAGAAGATTTCAAGGATGAAATAAAGAAAGCCTTGGGAAAAGCTCATCTTGTTTTCTATGTTCAAGGACATAACAAGCAGCCTGATACTAAAACTGCCGAAAAGATAGAGAAATATCTTAAAGATTGGGTAAATGTGTACTCCATCTATAATGTTCGTGGAGGCAGTGGAAATTATTCCGAGGAAAATGAGAGAAAAACTCTCTTTACGCCAAGGGTAAATCAAGTTGCGGAACTCATAAGTCAAACATTTAAGAAAATATTAGGGAAACGTTATAAGGGTAATATATCGTTACAGGGACTTCTTGCACTGTGTGCTGTAGCAAAATTTTCTGACAAAAGAAAAGACTTACAAAGGACACAGAGAAAATTAATTAAGTACTTTGGAACTACGGATGCATTTCTAAGTTTCAGTGGAATTAAGGCTATTGAACAAATCGTTTATGAGAAATCTGATAACTTTGCTGATGAAATAATAGAGGCAAATAAGCAGAAGTTGATTAAACTTGGAAAAGATGCTGTTCAAGGCTTAACTTTAACTCTCAAGAATAATGAGGAAGAACTTGAGAAGTACAAAACTCAACTGTCCAATTTTCGACGGTTTGTAGTTGATCGCTACAAGAATGCACAGAATTTGATAAAACAGAAAATAAATGCTGAATATAACCATATGTTTGACAGTATACGTTCTAACATATATTCAGCCATTGATAATGATAATACGGAAGAGTCCGCCATCAATGCAATTCTTAACAGAGAGGCACATAACTTCAACGAAGAAATATCAAAGACTATAGGAAATGAAATTAGACTTTTAAGAGAAGACATTAATACAAAGAAAAGAAGTATCGACCTTCTTCTTTTAAGCAGTTTAGTAGATTCTAACTTCCAACCAAATATTGCAGAATCTCTTGATCTGAAGGATGCTTTTGAAGAAATGGACATAAACTTTAGTGATGTCTTTGGCTTGGGTGCAGCGGTTGCAGGAGGAGCAGCTGTAGGCTCTGCTTTCACTTTTATAGCTCCTGGAGTAGCAACTGCCGTTGGAGGTATAGTTGGCGGCGCTCTACATCTTTTGCGCAAAGCCTTTTTTGGAGATGGAGGAAAAGGCAAAGCTAAAGAGAAGGTGAGACAACAGCTTAACAAAACTAAGACTGACAGTATTTCTGAACTTCAAAATAAGATCGAGCAAAAAGTACTACTACCACTGGATTATAGCAGAGATAGAATAGAAGGAATCATTAGAATCAAGGAAGGTGTTTTTCGCACCTCCATAGGTTCTATTAATGAATGCGAAAATTTATTGAAACAATTTGTAATAGGATTAAACAAGAAACAATATGGAAACATCTAAAGTTGGCATAACCAAGCTTCTTCCTCTACTTGAAAAAGGCAAGGCTTTAGGTTTAGATGTCACAGACATCAACCAAAAAGTTGAAGAAGCAATGAACAACCAGAAGGGTGGAACGATCAAGATTGTTCTACTTGGATCTTTTTCAGATGGAAAGACAAGTGCTATAGCAGGATTACTCGGAAAGACCACAAAAGATATGAAAATTGACCCGGCAGAGTCATCTGACGAGTTAAATTTCTATCATTTGGATGGAATAGACAAAAAGTATGAGATAGTAGACACTCCAGGGCTTTTCGGCACAAAAGAAAGGGAGGTAGATGGTAAGAATATCAAATATTCAGACATTACAAAGAAGTATATTTCAAATGCCAATCTTCTTATCTATGTCTGTGATGCCGTTAATCCTATAAAGGACAGTCATATACCAAGTTTAAGATTAGTTCTTCGCACTTTCAATAAGCTTAGCTCTACCATTTTTGTATTAAACAAAATGGATGAAGCGGGAGTTGATATGGCTGATGAAGAAGAATACGAAGAAGTGTCAGCTATTAAGAAGAAAACTGTTATTAAACGGTTGAAGGAAAACTTCCTGTTAACAGATCAAGAAATTACAGAACTTAAAATAGTTTGTATTTCAGCTGACTATAAAGGAAAGGGGTTTGACTATTGGCTAAATCACAAAAGTGAGTATGCTAAAGTCTCTCATATTCAGGCATTGAAAGCTGCGGTCAATAAACTCATCGGAGAAAAGAATATCGACCAATTAAAGAAAGAGACCGAGGAATCTGTTTTGAAAGATTCTATTGTGATACTTTCAAAACAAATCAGCCTTGCAGAGACAGCGGTGGAAGAACCCCTTAGAAAATCAGATGAGTTGCAAAAGGATATGAAGTCTGATCTTAATTCTCTAAAAAGAGAATTGATTGCAGCTAAAGGTGAAATGACCAAGCGGCTTAAAGATCTTCAGGAGGGATTGTTGATGGATGTAGACAATTGTACCGACATGAAGCAACTTGCCCAAATTGTCGAAACTCAGATTGGCGTTGAGGACAAAAAGGTTACAGCATACATCATACAAAGAAATGTGCAACAGATTCTTGATGAATGTGCCGAGTCTAACAAGGCAAGTTTACATTCATCATCAACAGATTTTGGTGAAAAGTTTAATCTTCAAAACAAGTTGTTAGGAGATGCCATTTCTAAAGCGACATCCTTCTTAAGCAAAGCAAAGGTTAACAGCTCTACAGTTTTCAAAGTCCGTGATGCTTTATTCTCAAGTCATAAGTTTAAGCCATGGGGAGCCATCAAACTTGCTAACAATATTACCAAATGGCTTGGTCGTATAGGTTTTGCTCTTTCTGTAGCTACTGAGATATGGGAATGGGTTAGTGAGCGGAAAAACGAGCAAAAACTTGCTAAGAGTAAAGAGGATATAAAGAACGCCATTAAGGAGCTTATCAAAGAAGTCTACGGGTATTTCGACAATGATGAGGAATACTATAAGAACTTTGCACCTTCATATATTGAAATGGAAAAGCAAGTTCGTGAACGTCAAGCTTTCTTGGATGATCTTAAGGCGCGTATTGTCTTGATTCAAGATTTCAAGAATCTTGTGTCTAAGACTATGGGAGTAGACATTGATAAAATAGAAGACGCTGAGTTTGAAGAAATTTAGAAGCAAGTTATGACATTCCGAATAATCTGATTTAACCAGAAAGGATTTGGTCTAAGAATTCTCTCGCCAAGCCGCTAAGTTCGTCAAGTTTAAATGCACAATGCAGGCAGAATGGCCATTGCTTTGCGTTCTTTGCGGCTTTGCGAGAAAAGTCTATGGGAAATGTGTAATCCGTAATAACAATAAACTCTGCAAGAATCTTACAGAAGCAATCTTGTAGAGTCCCTCTTTAATGAATCAGAAACTATCAGACCAAATAATTTGCAGATATAAAGAACAATACTTATATTTGCAAACGAAACCCCTAATTGGCTAAGATATGACAGAAAGAAGCATACGTGAGATAGAAGAAATGGGAGAAGGTAAATATATCAATCCCTACACGGACTTCGGCTTTAAGAAGTTGTTCGGTACTCCTCTCAATAAGGATTTGCTGATTAGCTTCCTCAATTCGCTGTTCGAAGGCAAGGAAGTGGTGAGGGATCTTACCTATCTTAACGGTGAGAACCTTGGCAATGGCTATGGTGATCGCCGAGCTATCTTTGATGTTTACTGTGAGAATGAGCAGGGAGAGACGTTCATCGTTGAGATGCAGAAGGCCGAGCAACAGTTCTTTAAGGACAGAAGTGTATTCTATTCCACTTTTCCTATCCAAAATCAAGGTAAGAAAGGAATTTGGGATTTTAAACTTAAAGGGGTCTATACAGTCGGGATTTTGGATTTCGTCTTTCCCGATAATGAATATCCCAAAGACAGTCTCCGTCACGAGGTGAAGTTGGTGGATGTAGATGACAAGCATGTTTTCTACGATAAGTTAACCTTCCTTTATCTTGAGATGTCTAAGTTTAATAAGAAAGAGGAAGAGCTGAAAACAATGTTCGACAAATGGCTCTTTGTCCTTCATAATCTGTCTCGTCTGATGAAGCGACCGGTAGCCTTGCAGGAACGTATCTTCACGCGTCTCTTTGAACAGGCAGAGATAGCTCGTTACACCCCCGAGGAACGCCAGGACTATGAGGACAGCTTGAAAGTTTATCGGGATATGAAGAATGTTCTTGACACTGCTGAACTGAAAGGTGCCCTTAAAGAAAAAAGAAAGAATGCAAAAACAATGAAAGCCATGGGACTACCATTGGAAACGATAGAAAAAGTGACAGGTATGTCGGCAGAAGACATTGCAAAACTTTAGAATTCAAGAAGGCCACATGCTCATTGCATCCTACATCCTCCCCTCATTGGTGAGTGGTATCATCGGTTACGTCACCTACGATATTGCCATCCGTATGTTGTTCCGTCCGCATACGGCGAAACACTTCATGGGGTGACGTGTGCCGTTCACGCCCAGTATCATCGTCAATGAGAAAGGATAGGTGGCACAGTCGTGTTCACACAGTCACCAACTAAGTACGGGGATATGCTTTCGGCTTTTGTCTTGTAGGTCTGTTGCCATGGGGTCGTACCTTTATTTAAAAATCTCTTCATTGTATTCTTAATAGCGTAATTCGATTATTTCTCACGAAAATACTAATTAAATTTGCCTAATAAGGAATTTTGTTTTATCTTTGTATCACCAAAAGGTAAGTGTACTATGATAGCAGAATTTAAGGTTAGCAACTTCTACTCCATACGCTCTGAACAACGGCTGAGCTTCATAGCTTCGCGCGATAGCTTTATGGAGGAGGAATATATCCATCCGGCAAGCGAGGGCGTGCGATTGCTGAAGATAGGCATGATTTACGGTTCCAACGCATCGGGAAAAAGCAACGTGCTGAAGGCACTGGCGTATTTCCGACGCTTGATGGTCTATTCACCTTCTGACAAGAATGAGAAGATGGGGTGGGTACCATTCCTTTTGGATGATGCCTCGCGCAGCGGACATTGCATGATGTCCATGACCTTCTACCTTGATGGAAAGCGATATGTCCTCTCTGTGGAGTTTGATGGCACCAGAATATATGAGGAGCAGTTGGATGTCTATCTGACCAACCGCCCCACTTCTCTTTACCGGCGAACCTACAACCGTGGCACCGACTCTTCTGAAGTGACTTTTAGCACAAAGGCCAAGATGTCGCAGAAAAGCCAGACCATCATCGAGGGAAACACCATCAACAACAGTACCGTGATGGCCGCTTTCGGTAAGTCGAACGTGGAACTGAGCTTGCTGAACAGCGTCTATGACTTCTTTTCTCTTGGCTTTGCCGACGAGCTGACACCTGAAAAGTCGCTGTCGGACTATACTAAAGAGCTCCTCGCAAAAGACACTGACGGGAAGTTGAAGCGGTTTCTGCTCTATATGCTCCGTGCTTCCGATTTCAACATCGACAATCTGAAATTGGGCAGGGCCAGCGATGAGCGGGAACTGTATTTCGAGCATTCAGCCAATGGAGAGAGTTTTGAACTGCCCGAAAGTTATGAGTCGCGAGGTACCATCCGGTTCCTTGGCATGGCAGCCATATTGCAAAAGCTGTTGTTCACCTCGCGGTTTGTTATGATTGACGAGTTGGAGTCCAGTATGCACTATGAACTGCTGTCTTATTTCTTAAGAGTGTTTCTTGCCAACAGTGAGAACACGTCACAGTTGCTCTTCACCACTCATGACATCAATCTGCTCAACGAGGACTTCATCCGTCGTGATGCCGTTTGGTTTACCGACAAGGGCAGTGATGCGGAGACCCACCTTGAGCGACTCTCGGAAATGGGACTCCATAAGACGATGTCGCCGTATAATGCTTACAGGCAGGGAAAGCTCGTCAGCCTTCCCTTCCTTGGCAGCCAGTATCTTGACTTAAACGAGCTTGCGAAATGAAAAAGAGTATAGCAATTATCGAAGAGGGGGAGACGGAGTGGTTCTATTTCGACTCTCTTCGCGTAGCAAGCCGTTATCCCTTCCGCCTGGCTCCTGACTTTCCGGCACACTCAGATATAGACCATCTTATAAAGCTCTCAAAGGCAAAGATGAAGGAAGGGTATGACTATGTGGTTTGCCTGCTCGACATGGACAGACTTAACAGTGTTCCTGCGGAGATGAAAACATACCGGGTCTTCAAGAACAGAAAGGAAAACAAGGGTATTATGTTCATAGAGACTAATCCGTGTACCGAGTTTTGGTTTCTTCTTCATTTTCTGCCTACGTTGCAGGTCAAGCACTACACCTCGTACGAGCAGCTGTTACCCGAATTACAGAAGTACATGCCCAGTTATGAGAAGACAAAAAAGTACTTCATCAGAACTAAGCTCTATGATTTTCTGGTGAAGCACGGTAATCTTGACATCGCAAAGAAGAATGGCGAGGCGCTAAGTGAACTGGCAGCATTACACCCTGAAGATAGGATATCCTACTCACAGGTGTCAAGAGTGCTGAAGCTGCTCGAACATTTGAAGAGCGAAAATTTCAGATAGGGTAAGAAAGTCGCCTTATATGCTTTCTTATGTCACTATATGGCACACCTATTCTTTACCTTTGCATCCATAAACTATATAGAGTTATGACAGCATTAGTAGGAATCTTGAACAAGCGGGCGGCAGTGTTAGCGGCTGACAGCGCACTGACCGTGGTGAAAGGTGACAAGATGAAGATCTACAATACGATGACGAAGATATTCCAATTGTCAAAGGATAATCACGTCGCCGTGATGTTCTTCCAGAATGTCGACTTCATGGATGTGCCATGGGAGGTGATCTTCAAACTGTACCATGACAGACGTGGCGACAGGCAGTTTGATAGCATCAAGGAGTATGCGGAGGACTTCTATCTGTTCCTTCAAGAAGAGAAGTTCTTTTGCAGCAGTGAACAGCAAAAGGATTACCTCGATGGAGAGTTAGCCACCTATTATAATAATGTGAAATCGGCGGCGAAAGACAATATGGAGAAGGAGATCGACGCCATGGATGATGATGACTTCTTTAACGAAGAGGAGCTACAGCGCCAGCATCTGAGAGACTGCATCGCAGGTGTTGATGCCTTGGCAACAGACGCAGGTGTCAATCCCAAGCTGGAGGATGTCAATGAGAAAGAGATACGCACATACGGCAAGGAGTCGCTGAAGACGCTGAAGGAGCAGATAAAAGAGGACGACCTGCCCAAGGATATGTTTGACGACTGGGTGAGTGGCTTCACCAACTACATCCGCTCACGGTTCTACTATAATGGTACAGGCATTGTCTTTGTCGGTTATGGCAAGAATGACATCTTCCCAACGCTGCTTCCGACCTACGTTTCTGGTGCTTTCAACAACCAGCTGCGGTATTACCTTGACACCGACGGGATGTATGCGATTGGCGAAGACTGTTCGGCCAGCATCACGCCGTTTGCGCAAAGTGACGTGATGATTACGCTGATGAAAGGCATTGCTCCGAATTTCTACGAGAAGGTGACTGACCTCAATGTTCGGTCATTGTCGGAAGAACAGGAGAAGATTGCCTCCCTATTGAAAGAGGAAGGCGTGGATGATACCATTATCAAGAAAGTGATGGATATTGACACCACTGGCATAGAGAAGAAACATTCAGAATCGATGGATGAGTATATGCAGGAGGAGTATATCGACGGCATCGTCAATGCGGTGGAATCATTCAACGTGGAGGATATGGCAAATATGGCTGAGAACTTAGTGTCCATCACGAGTCTGCAACGTCATTTCTCCTCTTCAGATGAAACCGTTGGCGGTCCTATCGACGTGGCAGTCATCACGCGTGCCGAAGGCTTTACGTGGGTCAGACACAAGGATTTCATAAAAAACATATAACCTTAGCTGTTAGAATTCAAGAAAAACTAATGATCATCACATCCTATATCCTTGCACCATTGGTTGGTGGCATCATCGGCTACGTCACCAACGACATTGCCATCCGTATGCTGTTCCGTCCACATACGGCGAAATATATTATGGGCAGGCGGGTACCGTTCACTCCCGGCATTATCCCGAAAGAGAAAGGTCGGATAGCTGAAGCCGTGGGTACGGTCATGAGCGATAATCTGATGAGCCAGGAAGTAATGGAAAAGTATCTGCTGTCGGACAACATGGTGGGCAGGGTGCGCGCATCGATTGAGGAGTTCATTGCCAAGCAGAAAGTCAATGAGGAGTCCGTCAGCAAATTCTTAGAGCATTATCTTTCGTACGAGGAAGTGGCGACGCTGGCAGACAGTGCGAAAGAAGGCCTTACGCGGCAGATGCACGACAAAATTTCAGATCCCGAATTGGGACGGCAGGTGGCCAAAGCCGCAATGACGTATGTGGCGGACAAAATCAATTCTAACGGAGCTGCGGACATACTCTCTGAAATAGGAGGACTGGTTGGCGGACTTGGTATGGCAGCCAAACTACTCTTTACGGGCAGTGTCATCAACAAATTCCTCGAGTTGTTGCGTGAGCCGGTAGAGCGGTTTCTTGCTAAAAACGTCAATGAAATATTGCAGAAGAATGGTGATGCCATCATCAGCAATCTCGTTGAGAGTGAGACAGATAAATTCCTGTCGAGGCCGGTGAAAGACTTGCTCGCTGGTCAGGAAGCAAAACTCGCTGATGCCGTGAATACGATGGTGTCCATTTATAAGACTATTATCACCGATCATCTTCCTAAGATACTTGAGAGCATCGACATCAGCGCCATCGTCCGCGAGCGCATCAACGAGATGGATATGGACGAGACGGAGAAGCTTATCCTGCAAGTGATGAACAAGGAACTGCGGGCCATTGTGTGGCTCGGTGCACTGCTTGGAACGCTCATGGGATGCGTGAACATCTTCTTGTGATAGGCAAAAATATTCCTGCCTCTGACATCATTTGACACATCTATTACTTATCTTTGCACTTGTAAACCATAAGACGGAGACATTATGATTAGAGGAACAAAAACCTTTGTCTGCGATGATTGCGGACACAAATTCA
>ERZ1023654.271-NODE-271-length-17281-cov-12.804946_pt1 | contig 17281 bp, 22 predicted proteins | sample MGYA00380338_ERZ1023654 | MGnify/ENA primary metagenome ERZ1023654 (study PRJEB33179, sample SAMN07448980) | human gut metagenome | biome: Human-gut; feature: Human associated habitat; material: Faeces | host: Homo sapiens | place: India: Bhopal | collected...
ACGTCAAATGAATGTAATAAAAGAGCAAAGGTATAGAGGTATTTATGCCCATCATATAAGAATAAACATCAGAAATATGCTTCTCCAATAATGAAACATTTGCAATCTGGTTTTTGAAAGTCATCCGTAAATCACTTCCTACAGCTTTGACAGATTGCTTTTGCTCATCGAAATATGCCTTTAGATCTTGCCTTTCCTGTCTGAAATCAAATATAGTATATATGTTCCAGCCCAACAGAACTGTCACAAGAAAGCCAAGACTCCCTGTAATAAATCCAAGATAATCAAACGACATCTCGGTTCTTGGCAATGAAGTTGATATTGCTATCACACTCAAAACTATTGCTAAAATGCTAACCAACAAAGTCAATCTGTTTACTTTCATAATCTGAAGTTTTTATTGAGGATATTTGATTTTAATCTTCAAAATAATACCATTAATTTCCTTTTCTATAACTTCGTTCTTTGATCTTTGCGACCTCACATATGAATGGATTAACATTACTATAATCTCCTTTTATGTCTTCATTCACATTCATAATCAGACATATAGAACAAAACTGTTTACGTAAACAAGAATTACATTTAGGAAAATCTTTATATCGTAGATTTCTCAATCCCAAGACAATAGGATTTTCATACCATATTTCTTTCAAACTTTGTTTTTCTATATTTCCTAGCTTGAGATTCTGCCATCCTTCACAAGGATAAACATCACCATTGTTTGAGACACACAAAGAACTCTTACATACTGGACATATTGGAGTTGATGAATCTTTTTGCTTGTTTTTTATAGACTCAAATTCTGAATTATTCAGAACCTTTGTTTTTTCTATATTTTCAATCTCTTCAGCAGACAATCTACATGACAAATTACTAGAAGTTAAATCATAACTACCATAAAGTGAGTAATCATAATCAGCCCCAATATTCAATGATTTAGCAAATTCCAATACACCTTTATAAGTACTTTTGTTTTGCTTCATAACCGGACAATTAATTTGAATCGGAATATTCCTTGCATGAAGCTGTTCTATTGAATGAAGTGTTTGTTTAAAGCTACCTTTCTTGCGGGTTATGGAATCATGAACACTCTCATCCATAGAATACAACGATGTTTGAATACTTATTAACGGATTTGATGCTATTAAATCAATCAATTCTTCTGATAACAATGTTAAATTTGAAAGCAGATTAACTGAGAAGTTATATCGACTGCACTCTAATAAAAAGCGTTTCAAATTCGGGTTTAATAATGGCTCACCACCACTAATCGTTATATTAAGAACATTCATACTACGACATTGAGAGAGAATTCTATCAAATACTTTCTCTGGCATTATAGTACATTTATTCTTTTCTGGTATATAGCAATGAACACATCTTTCATTACAGCGACTCGAAATATCAACATGAACACGAGACAAGCTATATTTTGTTCTAAAAGTCTCTTCATATATGGTTTGACTAGCTTGCAACTGAGGAATATTTAACTCAAAAGTTTGTCTATTGTCATATGAAAAATAACGCGATACGAAATCTGCATAATCATGTTCATCCCCCATAAAGATAAAACCTTTCGAATGCAATTCTTTGTAAAACTCCAAGGCATCTCTACTTATCACAGCAACAGGAACATCAGAATACAACTTGCTTAAACGAAGAATAACGTCATCTAGCTTTTCTGGAATATCCTTAAGGTTAGTATAGAAAACCTTACCTGTATTAGACAATATTAATTCTCCTACTTTCTTGCAGCTATGTGAAGCGGTATCATATCCAAAATTACGATTATCTGTAAGATAACCATAAGAAGAATAAGAGCGAAATAATATATATGGCAATTTTTGAACTATCATAGCGATCAAATTGTGAGCGATAGTATAATAACACTATCGCTCAGTTTTACACAAAGCAATCAATTAATGCGTGCCGGAAGGTTTTCTTACACAAGAAGGTCTTCCACATGGCTTTCTCTGACAATCAGCCATCATAATTGCACTCTGCGCTAGGAATGAAGGTTTTTCGTATTCCATAAATAATTGATGTTTGTGGCCGCTCTATATCCACTATCCCTCGCTGAGTAGCCGTTGAGTACGAAGAGTGGTATTTTTGTTCCAAAAATCATAACATTACTCAATAGTAGAACTTGTAATTCTATAACAATAAACAATACATGTATCATCCGTTCCACCACCAGTATTTCCTTGCATACCTAAGTGTAAATCACCATTAGAACGTAACTACTGATTTTCAGTAGTTAGCACATCCAACATTTTTCAAAAAAACATATTATTAATTGGTATTGCCAAAACTACCATCAGGCAGCCTTGACATTCACCTTTTTGTTCGAGTTATAATTACATGGGATTAGGGACATGAAGTCTTGCTCCCCCTCCATCAGTCGGGTGAGTATATCTTCTATATAATCGCCAAAATTAATGTCATTCAACTTGCAGCTCTCAAAAAGTGAGAACATAAAAGCTATGTTTTCCGCACCTAAATGGCTACCGGTATGCAACCAGTTTCGCCTTCCCATAGCCAAGTGGCGGAACATTCGTTCGACCGCAGTGTTATGCATCTCGACACGACCATCCAGCAAAAACACCTTAAAATCCTTCTCAATTGTCTCATACAAGACAGCTCTGTCTGCGGTAAACACCCTTATACAAGAGTCCTTGAAGATGGCATCTTCCTGTACACCGTGACTACGGCTACCCTCCTTGTATTCCATCACACAAAGCTTGGCTTCCATGGAGAGGGCTGCATGGTCTCCTCGACCAAGAGTTCTCCTATATTCACCATTTTATGCTTCCAAATAAGAGTTGAGCATTTCTTGTTCCGCCAAATAGCGAAGGAATTCGTCGGAAGCCTCGCCTGCCTTGGCTATATCCAATGGAGACATTTGGGTGTTATGACTTTTATCCCAGGCAGCATGCCAAGCTATATCATGCGACATTTCCGACAACGTCTTGGTATTAACATCCTTATATCTTGCTATCGCTTCGTCCAAGGCTTCTACTTCTGCCTTACTCAGCTCGTCCATGTCGGGCTTCTCACTTGACTTCACAAAGAACCAAGCGCATTCGCCACCAGCTGGCAACAGAGAATCGCTAATGGACTTGACACTCTTGTTGTTGCCCTTCCCATTCATCAATTTCAACGCATCATAAAGATTAGAAGGAACTGGTCCGTGCTCCATGGCGACAAAAGTGTCTTTCACTAAATGCTGACCATATTTTGCGTAGATTTTTCTTTCCGCAAAATATATGATCTTGAACAAATGTATGAAATCGGTCTCACCACATTTATCCAAGACATACAAAGCAACTGCTTTGAGTTTTGCAACATCATCAGCCGACATTTTATTATTCTTCTTCATAACGATTACCTTGATTTTCTTCCCATCACCCCACATCTTGGGTTCCTCGAATCTCAGGAATACACCTATGATTCAAGTACTTACACGTTTTCATCTCGATATTCTTCATTTTTCCTTCGCCGTCTTTCTAGAAAAACAGCTACAATATCGTACAAAAATAAGGAAAAATATTGAGTAAGAGAGGGGAATTTACAAACTTTAACCCACAAAACGACAACAGATGCCGTCTCTCCTGCCCCTCCCCAGGACAAGCGAGGAGCAGGAGCGACGGGCATCCCTTGCTTACTTCTCTGCCATCATCTCATAATAGCGACGATTGATATCCGCCAACTTGCTCACTTCCGCAGTCACCTTCTCTTCCATCACTTGATTCAACGGACGAGAGAATGGCTCGAAATTCAAGTCCTTGCACTCCTTGGTGTGAAAAAAGAGAGTCGTACCTACATTCATCCACACTATTTGACGCTCCCACTCACTGTCATAGAACGAGAAGACGTAAAGGCACAAGTTCTCAAACTCCGACAGAGACATGTTCTTGCCCCCCTTGAGATGTTTGGTCACCGTATGAGTCAAGCCATAGTGCTGCTTGATCGACTCCATATCGACCAACCACTTCTCCAGAGCCTCACCGCCCGAACCATCATCTCTCGCCTCCTTCTTCAGGTCTTTCATCCAAAGACGGAATTGGTTCCACGCAAGGCAGAAACGTTGCTCACCAGTCAGGAGCTTGCCTGACAAAAAAACACATGGAGAAGAACATTCTCCGCAACATTTAATAAATGTTTCATTTGTGTAAGAAATTAAATGATTAATACTGGAAATTGACCATATCGGTCATTTTCAAATTTCTGATCCAAACTTTATTCTTACCTTCGCCACCGAGATCGACAAGGCTGACACAGGGCTGAACCCTCTCTCGCAGGATTCAGCCTCACAGACTGAACTGAACTCTACTGGAAAAGACTTTGTTATATACAACGCAAGCAATATAATAATAAAAGTTTATATATCAATAGATTGTGCATATATTTAACACAGTTTTAACAAAAGGTGCTGATTCAGTGTTCAGCCTTCAGACCTCACCTCAGTTCGTAATCGTTACGGTTGCTGGGAACAATCAATTAAAACCTAATATCAAGATGGAACAGGTTGAAAATTTAACCACTAAAAACGAAGCAGCGGTCATGCCCTCCTACTTCAAGTCGCTTAACACCTCGGAAAGCCATCAGCTCGCTAGTTGGCAGTACTTGGAAGACCTCATCCGCAAGGACGAGGCTCTGAAGATCATCACCGAGACCTATCGCAAGCGCCTCGCCATCGGCAAGCGTTTCGCCGATGAGTACAAACCGATGTCACCTGGCATCACCATCTCCGCCGTCATGGATGGGTATGGCAAGAAGCTCGCCAACTTCGTGAGACCGTCCTACTTCCTCATGCTCGACTTCGACCACAAGACGAAGAAGAAAATCGAGGAGTGCATGGACCTTCTCCGACAGGATGAGCACGTCTTCGCCGCCTACGTCACCATCAGCGGCAAGGGATTCCGCATCTTCTGCCCCTACTCGCCGATAGAGGACGAGGACGTGACCGTGCTGGAACTCTTCGACGTGATGATCCACAAGGCGATGGACCACTTCACTCATCTGCTGGGATGCGAACCCGACAAGGCTTGCACCGACATCACCCGGATCTCTGGTCTTGCCCACGACCCCAATGCCTTCTTCCGCAAGGATGCCGTGCCGTTCTGCCTCGGTCCCAACGATCTCAAGGTGCTCTACACCCGAAAGGCCAACGAGACCCGGTACGCCCAGATGATGGAGAAGCGAAAGGCGAAGAAGATGGCTGCCGAGGTGAAGAGCATGAACGCCACGGCTCCTTCCATCGAGGAGGCGGCACAGCCCATCCAGCACCTGCTCAACCAGTGGGGCTACCAGTTTGAGTCGGGGCGACACAACGAGTATGTCGTACAGTTCGCCAAGGTCTGCATCCTCTATGGCATCCCCCAAGAAGAGGCACTCTCCTATGCCGTCACCGAGTTTGGAAGCAGCTATGGCGACACGGCTTCCGTGATGAAGTCGTGCTACAAGCACACCGAGAAGTTTGGTAAGTGGCACTTCAGGAGAAAGGGCGAGGAGTCCACCTTCCGCTCCTCTCCCAACGCCATCAAGCAGTGGCTCTCGATGCACTACGAGATGCAGCACAACTTGGTGACGGGAGCCTATGAGCTGAGAAGCCTCATGGTGCTGACGGGCAAGTACCCAAACTGGACTCTGGTAGATGACAACATCGAGAACTCGCTCTGGCTGGAGATGAACGAGGACGGCATGAAGGTGACCTGCAAGACGCTCCACAACATCATCAACAGCGACTTCAGCCAGCCTTTCGACCCTCTCGTGGACTATCTCAAAGAGTTGCCTGAGTGGAAAGAGGAAAGCGATCCCGACTACATCGACCAACTCGCCGACACCATCCACGTCATCGACAAGCCGGACTATCATCACACCCAGGAGGAGTTCCGCTATTTCTTCAAAAAGTGGCTTGTGGCGATGGTGGTGGCATGGGAATCGCTGAAGGTGGTCAACCAGGTCATCCTCATCCTCGTGGGAAGGGGTGGCATCTTCAAGACCACCTTCTTCGCCTACCTCTTGCCGCCTATCCTGCGCCAGTACTTCATCAACGACTCCACAGCCAACTACACCGACAAGGATTTCATGGAGGCTTGTTCGAGCAAGGCGGTGCTCTGCATGGACGAGTTTGAGTGCATCTTCGGCAAGAACCTGAGTGCCTTCAAGAGTGCCATCACCAAGCTCACGTTCTCCATTCGCCGACCTTACGACAAGTACCGCAGCGAGTTGCCCCATCGTGGAAGCCTCTGTGGAACGAGCAACAGCCAGCAGTTTATCACCGACGATGAGAACCGCCGTTACTCACCTTGGATCGTGGAGAGCATAGAGAGTCCGATAGAGCAGCCCATCGACTACACCCATGTCTATGCCGAGGCTGTGGCTTTGGGCAAGAAGGTGACGAAGGAGAAAGAGCACAAGGAGGGTGACTGGACGTTCTGGTTGAACCGTGCCGACATCGAACTGATGCGCCAGCACAACCGTCTCTTCATGGTAGCCAACTATGCCGAGGAGCAGATTCTGCGCTACTACAAGGTGCCTGACGAGACCACCGACGTGAATTTCATCAAGTTCCGTTACAGTGCTGAAATCTTGGAACGCATCGGCAGCAACCCGGCTCTCCGCCAGAACCTCAATAAGCAGAACATCGGCAGCGTGATGTCGCAACTGGGCTTCAAGAAGATTCACAAGGAGAAGGGCAACGGATGGGCTGTCATCGAGAAGGAGCCGCTGGAACTGAACAACGATGCCGCCGTGAGTCCAAACGACAAGTTGGAAGACTAGCAGAGAAAATTCTGTGACTAGCAGAGAAATCTCTGTTAGTCATAGAGAAATCTCGAAGGAGTCACGATGGCGTAAGCCCAATTATAAATTATAAATTATAAATTACAAATTGTACATTATAAATTGAACCAAATGGAACTAGAACCAAGAAGTTACGGGAAGTCGGAGCTGGCGATGCTCTACTTTCCGAAGAGTGATCCGAAGCAGGCGCAGAAGCATCTGGCGAGATGGATCGGCAACATAGAGGAGTTGAGGGAGAGCCTCGATGCCTGCCATATCGGCAAGAATGCCAAGCACTGGAGTCGCAAGCAGGTGGAATTGATCATCTATTACCTAGGCGAGCCCTAAAACTGGGTCTGTCACGAAGCCACACTACATTTTTTTCGACTTTATTGCCCCAAAGGTAACCAATGGAGTCGTTTAGGCGCAGTGGGCAAAAGAAATGTCGTATCTTTGCATTGTCAATCAGAGAGGTTGACGATGCGAGGATCGGCAATTCCGCGGTAGCCCTCATTGCATCCATACTCAAACTAAATTAACTCACGATTTATGATTTTACTGAATCTGTACAAAAACAAGAACAAGAAGATGCCGGAGGCGTACGGCAAGTTTTACGCCCGTCCTGCCATCACCCAGACCATCGGCATCGACGGTCTCTCAGAGCACATGTCGAGCCACAACACTCCTTTCTCGCCTGGTGCCGTGAAGGGTATGCTCACCGACATGGTGATTTGCATCCGAGAGCTTTGCCTTCAAGGCATTGCCGTGAAGATTGACAATCTTGCTATTTTCAGTATCGGCATCAAGCACAAGGAGGGAGCGAACTCTGAGAAGGAGTTCACCGTAGCGAAGAACGTAGAGGGAGTGAGACTCCGAGCGAGAGCTACGGGAGAGCTTGTCTCAGACAAGCTCAAGCTGGATGCCACCTTGAAGAAGGCATCATCGCTGACAGCGAGTGATGGTGGGGATGGTTCAGGGGATGACTCCCCTACTACCCCATCGGGTGGCGACAACAAGGGTGACGCTGGTAGCACCACACCGACTACTCCGAGCGGCGGTGGCAGCGGTAGCACCCCTTCGCAAGGTGGCGGTGGCACCTCTGATGGAGGCGGCGGCCAAGAGGGCGGCGGCTCCAGCTCTGGAAGTGAAAATCCTAAGGAGTTTGATTAAAATATAAACTTTGTATATATTAACTCATTAATTTTTGATTCAAATGAAAAAGGAAACTCTTAAAACAGTAATTAACTTTATTATTACCGTACTGACGGCAATAGCGTCTGCGTTTTGTGTTAGTTCGTGCAAGGGCTAATCGCCCTTTGCAATCCTACTTTCCAATTCGCCATTGAGGGATTTTTCAATTCTCCATTGAGGATTTCAATTTTCCATTGAGGATTTTTTCTAAAATCACCCCGTCCCTCTTTACCATTAAAGAGGGCTCCACCTCTCACCCCGACCCTCTCTCCTCAGGAGAGAGGGGGAAACCGCTCCTACTCGTCGCTCTGAACCGCTTCGCTCTAAGGTAGGCGGGGCGTCAGAGCCCTCGCCTTTATTTTTTTACGCAACAGTGTTGCGATTATTTGTGCGGTGTAAACCGCCTTGATGAGAGTTTGATGCTATGCCTTGATGAGAGCTTGATGCTATGCCTTGATGAGAACTTGATGCTATGCCTTGATGAGAGCTTGATGCTATGCGCTAGCCCAGCAGGAAGGCGGTGTAACACCGCACAAAAATCGCCGATTAGGCGTAAAACAATCGCAACTCTGTTGCGTAAGAAATCATCGCCAGCCCGTAGGGCAAAGGCTCCGCTGGCGATACCAAAACTCTGGCGAAGCTATAGCGTAGCCAGCTACATCCCTCGCCCCTATGGTAGGGGCGTAGGGCTTGGGTACTGGGGTAAGGGCCCCCTCTTCGTAAGAGGGGGGACAGGGGTGTCGAAAAATCCTCAATTGAAATTGAAAACCATCCAATGGAAATTGGAAATTGGGAAAAAAGAAAAAAAGAATTTTACCAAGAAAAAATAAAAATCATAAAAAAGAATTTGTTATGAGAACAATCAATCTAATCGTATTGCACTGCACGGCAACCCGTGCGACCCAAGACTTCACGGTAGAAGACTTGAAAGCCTGCCACCTCGCCAGAGGGTTCAAATCCATCGGCTACCACTACTATATCACCAAGGACGGCACCCTCTACCCTTGCCGACCTGAGCGAGAGGTTGGCGCTCACGCCCGACACTACAATACCCACAGCATCGGCATCTGCTATGAGGGCGGACTCGATGCCAACGGCAAACCTGCCGACACTCGTACCCTCGCTCAGAAGGTGACGATGGAGGAACTCCTCCATAGCCTCTGCCTCGACTATCCCGATGCCACCATTCTCGGCCATCGTGACCTCCCCGGCGTACGCAAGGAGTGTCCTTGCTTCGACACCAAGAAGTGGCTCGAAGACATCAAATTCCGCATCTAGCCATCCCCACCAAATACTTTCATACACATACGAAAACCAAAATCCCCTCCGGCATCCATTTGCCAGAGGGGATTCATGTATATCAATATCACAGTCTTGCGATTCCTCGCTTCGTGAGAACGCTCCTAAGTTATTACTTCCTCTTCACAAACTTGCACTCCACCTTGCAAGCCAATGCCATTACACCATCAAGGGAAATGACGAAGCGTTTGTTTTTTGCGCCTGTCACACGCTGGAAATAGCCTTCCAATCCCTCAAATGGACCATCGCCTATCACCACCTTGGCATTAGATCGAAGTTCCGACATCTGTCTGGCATCCAAGAACTCAGGTTCTTGGTATGCCCCCGACTCATAGAAGCGGATGAAGTCCTCCATCTGTCTGTCGGGCACTATCAAGGGCGAGTTGGGAGCAAGGATGAACTGGAGATAAGCCAGTCCCTTCTTCACCGCCATGATGCCATTATAGCTGTCATGCACGAAGATGAAGTTGTGGATGGCAGGTGTCTCCTTGGTCTCTAGCTCGTCATCCACCACCACCTGTTTCCTCACCATCGGAATGAAGTTTTTGATGCCATGGCTATCGAGCAGCTCCTTCGCCTTCATCTCTCGACAATAAGGGGAACTCATCGCAAACCACCTCACCTCATTCGGGTCTATTTTGAGTATCATCATAAGTCAAAGATCGATTCTATAACTATTCCTATCTTTTCATGGCTTCAATAACTTAGATGCCATCTTCCTCATACGATAAAAAACTTGTGTAAAATATGCCAAGAACAATGCTATGAATACATACTTTAGGATGAAGAAAGTCATAAAGGATAAGTTTAGCACAAAAGGTTTACGCCATTTTAAAATCAAACAACCTTACGCTGTAGGTGGTGTACTAAAGTTCAAATACATCCTTCACTTAAGTATTTATTGGGATAAACTATCTGATATTCCCCATCTATCAAAAAGCTCTTATTCAACACACAAATTTGAATCGGGGGAATCATCTCTAGGCGCGCAAAATTTCGTATAACAAATGGTATATGAGGTACATCCCGCCAACAGTTGTCTGCTTTGGCTCGAATGGCTTGAAATTCTGTCATAAAGTCAGAGTGTGATTTCAACATTTCCAAGACAAAACATACTGTTATCCGTTTGTTAGGAAACTCTTTTCCTAGGCTATCACTAAGAACCTTAAAATTTTCCAAATGCTCAGGACAATTATACAAATCATACGTATGAGGAAAGGTATAATCACAATGTGATAAGCAAATTACATAGTTGCCATCATAACTAGAACCGCCCCACCAATGTGCCAATTCTATAAAGGAATCCCAAAAATAATAACCATGACCGAGCCAAGCATCCTTTCTTTTACACATAAAAGGTCCCTTTTGTTCAATCTCATCTGGATTATCTCTATCCTCTACTGCTTGATAAAGTTTCCTCTTTTTCATTATCTATAACCAAAGTATTCTTTTTAAGTTCTTCCTGTAAGACCGATAAATTATAAGTTGGCAACACAATAGGAGGAATGCCAGCCTGAACAGAAACAGAACTAATAAAAGCTCTCACATATGGAAAGACAATAGCAATACTATTTGGATAAAAGTAACCAGGGATACTTTCGTATGCAATTTTGTCAGAAAATGCGAATTGGCTAATACACTCTATCTTAACAACCTCTTCTTCATTTTGTGAATTAAAAGCTGTAAAAATGAATTTCAACTCAAATTTTCCAAGATTTGAAATATAAGTACCTAAAGTTGAAATATCTATCGATAGTTCTTGTTCTAAATCAATATTGGTAAAATCTAAGGATATTTTGGTAAATCTATACCCAAGAAAACGAAAAGCTGCTTTTTCCATAATTATGCTGCAAAATCCAATTGTTCATTACCATCATATAAAGCGCAATAGTCATTATCTAACAGATTAAGCTTTGCCTTCTCACTTCTTAAGGACAAATTTTTCAAAGCTTCTTCTACGAAAGTAAAGGCACTAACATTTGGCAGACCGAGGCTAGAAATTCTATCCCATTCTGCATCCTTGATTTCTTTCGAAGAGTCACGAAGGAAATCTAAAACTTGTTGTGTATATTTATCTACCATAATTAAGTTTGTTGAGAAACTTTTTGCAAAGATACATATTATTGGACGTATTTTATCACATTTAATGTTAAAAAACAGCACTTTAACAGTGATTAACACCAGGCTTATATGCGGTAACTACTCAGCACCCTTGCCATCTTCATAACGGCGAACATAGTCACATGGCAAAAACGACTCGTCTCCTTCCTCGCCAAACAATATGCGAGTAAGTACATCCTCAATATACTCACCAAAATTCACTTTGTTCAATATACAACTTTCCAACAACCCAAACATAAATGATATGTTCTGGGCTGCGAAATGACTTCCCGTCTGCTGCCAATTACGTCTTCCCATAGCGATATGTCGGAAACATCTCTCTATGGCAATAATCACCTGCTGCTCGGAACCTTTTGAGCATATCCATGAGGCGGCCTACAATCTGCTTGCTCCATTTCTTGCGGAACTCCAAGCGAGCTTTAGGGCTTTGGTCATCCTCCAACAAGATAAGAAGCATGTCTGTCACGACAAACATATTCGAACTCTTTATCTCGATTGAGTCTCCATCTGGAGACATCAAAATCAACTTCTCCACTTGCCAGTTCTTTGGCTTTGGAGTCTCATCCTTACAATACTTTCGCAAGCTACGACCATTACGGTTCTGATTATAGTCTTGCATCACTTTCTCAAAATATTCCTTGCTTTCCATTTCTATGAATTAAAAAACGGAGGCAAAGGTAATATTTTTATTTCAGCCTACCTTACGCTGTATTGGTGGCTTACTGATTGCTATCTATCATATACCGGCCATCTTTTGTGTAGGCTGTCAGCTGTTTGATTCTCGTAATGAGATAATTCAGAGCATGCCAATTTGGTCGAGACCGTACTCCGCTCTCAACTTATCGTTCTTCAAAGCCCTATCAAAATATCGCCTGCAATGCGCCCAACAGCACATGATCATGATTTCCTCCAACGTAAGCCATCAATATTTATTTCGATATCCTTATAACCGAATAGGCCATATATGCAAAATCTTTGCATAAAAGGGTCTGAAAGATAATTAAATAAAAACATAGCTGTATATTATTAGAATACCAAATATATCATCACATCAAATTTGTAAAAACACATAAACACCAATACTCCATAAAGTCTATTTAAATTGCATTTCAACACTTTGTACTATTGCATTCTGCTTCTCACTATCACAAATTTCTAGAGAAATACCCAATGTGTCAGCTACCTCTGCTGCATATTTTAGTTCTTCCTCCTGGAAATTCGTCACAAGCTCAATCGGGTAATTGTGTGAATCACGCTTATTCAATCTCTGACATATGATCGCAGGCTCCTCTTTCAACACTATTATAAGAGAAGGAGACATCACTTCAAACACTTCTATAGGTACACGTTCTATTGTTCCTTGCTCCGTCAACAAGCAAAAATGACCATCCAACAAATAGTTTTTGTCTTGGTCTATAAAATAAGGAAGGTTTGCCAACAAAGGATCTTGGGTTTCCTCGACATTTTCCACTTCTTTATGGGAAGGATTTTCCCATTTTATGATCTTGCTGCATGACAGACATTCTATAGACCTGCATTTTTGCTTAACCACAGCAGAAAATGTGCTTTTTCCAACCCCATGAACGCCACCAACAAATATAATTTTTCCGTTTTTAAACATAAGATATTTACTTTTTGTTTGTTTGTAAAATATGGACAGTAGTTTTACTATCAACATATCTCCATTAGCATTGTAATTTTCCAATAATCCATACTTATCCATCAATGGCAACATTTTTCTCCTTCCGTAATTACTTATACCATTAATTGCTAACAAATACAGTTCATCGTTGCTCAATTGAGATTGCAGCAAATCTGCATATTTCCTAGCATCAGGCATATTTGAGTCTTCTATATGTTTAAGTATATGATACAAATGGCGAAAGTAATGTCCTAAGTTGGAGACATTTGGAAGGAAAAAATCCAGATAGAGACCATTTACTCTATTTTTCAACATGATCTTGTTGCCTTCTGTAATTTCATCTTGAATATAGTTCAACTCTGAAAGCGCATCAGAAAGTTGTGATTTTAAGTTTTGAAGATATAATATGCCTTCGTAAGTTTTATCACCAATTTTTCCTTTTATCTGACTTCTTATCAGCTGTTGTTGTTCCAACAAACTGAAATATGTAGTTTCAAACTGCTGGCGTTTCATGGATTCATCTTGCCTTCTTGCGAACTTTACTTGCGAAGTATATGTAATATAGACAAGAAATATACTGATAGCTCCAAAAATCGTCCCTACTGTTCCACCAATGTAATCACCAAAAACGCCAAAGTCACTAGATTTTTCAGCAAAATCTGTACTATGCAAGGTCAAACAATATACTATTATTGGGCTAAGAACAAATAGTATTGACAATAGCCAAATGAATGCCTTATAAATCGGTTTCATCTATATATCTATAAGATTGTGGTGGTTTTACTCCTGGATATTTATCTTCGAGATTCAAATACGTTGTATAAGGACGGAAAGAATCTATAACTATAGCATAGGCTTTATCCTTATTTATATAGTATTCCATAAAACTCTCTTTCGACATACCCGCTTTATCCTGCGTAATCTCCCAGATTAAATTCGGGGAATCGCAGAGGATTCTTTTGAACTTAATTTCACCGACCAATTTTTTTATATTACCGGAAGAGTAAACAATAATTGTATCAACATCTTTCCTTTTAAATTCTTTCTTACGAAATTCGTATTTTTTTTCGCCTGAAATTATTTTTTCTACATATTGTGGTTTAATCGACAATAAAATTTTCATTTACTTTACCTTTCTTTAATATATAATCAAACTGTTCATCAGTGAGTTGAAAGAATCCCCAATAAAGGGTTGGTGAGATTTTGGCTTCATCCAACAACATTCCCCTTGTTATACGTTTACTCAAAGCGATGTTGTACGTCATCTTTATAACAACCATATCATCATTTCTAAACCATTTACGCAAATTTGCTTCTGTAAAGATACTATAAGAGCTACAGTATTTAAGATAGTCATCAATAGATGCGAAATCTTTTTTAGTTTTCACCTCCTCTACTTGACAAATAGAGGTAACAACACTTCGATAACGAGCAGCCCCCATACCATCATTTGTCCTATAAATTGCAAGAATATCACCCTTTCTCAGATGAGCAGTTTTGGGCATAAAACAAATATATATCTTGTGAATACTATTGGAAAAAGAGACATCCTTCACCAACTCTTCAGTTTTTCTTTCCTCATTTCTCAAAATAGAATCAGAAAACAAAGGTGTATGATAAACAGGATATATTGATAATAGAAATTTTCTTTTATGACTTGGCTTTATTAGAGGATAGTCATATAACAAATCACCAGTATATTTAGAAAAACTTTTAACTAAAACTTTTTCTTCATCTTTCATTCCATACTCTTCAAAGCCATACATTTTAAATAGTTCTATGAGGCGTTCATGTTTTGGGTATATCGTTACATAGGCTTCCTCAAAGTCACCATAAATGGCACAATCCATAATTTTTTTTATAAATTTTTCGCCCAAACGAGTATTATGGGCTTCTATTTTGAAAGTGCCAACCTTCAATCGTTTCTTTTGCTCCATCAAAGGAGTAATCTTATCATCAACTTCCTTGCTTTCATCCTTCAAGAAAAGGAAGCCTTGCAGGTGCCCATCTGAATCATATTGTACAAAAGCAACCTTACCTTTCCTGCTCTTACGATTGAACCAATCCACAAACTCAGGATAGTCCATTTTCAGACTATCAAAAAAAACATCATCTAGATTAATCGTTGAAAACTTTCGTAATTCCATAATTTTCGTCATGAGTATAAGTATTTAAAAGCTAATCCCATATCTTCATTTAAAAGTTTGATATGGATTTTAATCCGACAATTGAGACACCAAATTTGTAAGAAGCTGTGACATACCTTCCGAACTCAATATAGCTTGAAGTTGCTTAGTAAACTCAGCTTCATCCTTTATCTCTTTCCAAGAACCACAGGAAATAATATCTCTGACTTGACAAGGATAAATTTCGTTGTGTTAAAACCTTACGCTGTAATCGTGGTTTACTTTCGACTCCCCTGTCCCCCTCTTGCGAAGAGGGGTCCTTAACCCACTCCCAAGCCCTCACCCTTTCCAAAAGGGCAAGGGATGTAACCGCTCCTACTGTCGCTCTTAACCGCTTCGCTATAAGGTTGGCGGGGCATCAAAGCCCCCGTCAGTCTTGTGCGGGATGGGACCGCCTGAGGTGGGCTGTTTATAACTCCCTATTCTTCTACAGATCGAGTTCAATAGAGAATAGAGTATTACAGACTTATTCCACTACCACCAGCTAATACAATTCCTTTCAAAAATGTTATTTCCTCATTAATTTTGCTGCAAACTCAAAGAAATCTGCAACGTTTTTGAAATTATCAAACTGCCGGCAATACATACTGGCATAAGGCTCTGGGAACCTATTGCGTATGTCTGCCTTTATCATATTTGCCAATACCTCCTTGGTGTAGGCTTTCAGTAATTCATTATATTGTTCTTCACTCATAATTGTTCTATGTAACTACTCATGCCCTGGGGGGTGCTGAGTAGTTACCAAGAATCGTTACGCAAACAATGAAGCATCTTGGTATAGCTTACATTTTGTCCCAAATTTAAAATTCTGGACAAAGGTATATATTTTTATTAACGTACACAAGACGTTCTAAAGTTACTGCTTACTTTTATTTATATAAACAACAATTTTGATTCTCTTATTCTCATCATCCTTGTCATAGACCGAACATATTTTGCCCGAAAATAATTCTAACCAGCCTTCTTGTAAGAAAGGAAGCATTTTATTGCTATCTTCAATACTAAGAACACCTAATTTCTTATTTTCAAATTTCACAAGAACTTGATTTCTATAAGTACCACTCTTATCTTCTTCAACAGATAATAAGCCAAATACAACATCATTTCCTGGCTCAAGTTTTTTCAACAATTCATTATCTAATGCTTCGAAATGATAAATCTGTTCTACAAAACATTCAAAAAAATATCTGTTCATACATTCATTTTTTTTAATTAATAATCACTATCATTTAACTCTTCTGTTTCCTCATCTTCTCTATCATAATCAAATCTTTGTTCTATTGACATCTCACGAACACGATTTAACCACTCTATCACAGCTCTTGGGGAATTTTTATGTCCCTTCAACTCGTTCCTTTCCATAGCCAAAGCCATCAAGGAATACTCACGCTCAAGAGAGGTAGAGAATACCCCCTGATCATCAGTATTAATCGAAACTGATATGTTATGGGGCTTATAAGGAGTATCCAAACCAAAATTAAAGAAACGAAGAATCGGATGCTCATCATACCGTTCCATTTCTCCTATTTTGTAATTAGAAGAAGGATTACATTCTATTGCAATATGCCTCTTCTCTATCTTACAAAGAAGTTGCTCTTGAATCATCTCCAATAACTCATAATAATCTTCTCTGTAATCTGCTGGCATAGTAAAGGTATCCACAGACATACACCTATCTGCATACTTCTTGGAATGATACATGTCATATAGGGTTCTGGCATTACTATTGTGTCCTGCTAAATCCACACCAACATGATGGTTCAATCCTGCTTTAATCCATTGTTTATCCTTATTATTTGACATTTCTTCATAAGAGTCGAAATCTACACCAAAAGTAGGAGAATTGCCTCTTAACATCCAAGAAAGATAATAGGTCTCAACATTATCTAATTTTTCCCAATCATCACTTGACTCTGCAAACATTCGATCTGATTGAGTCGTCTTGTTCCAAAACTTCTCATCATATAGATCCCTAAAATATTTATGAAACATAGTTTACAGAAAGCCAAGTAGTGATGGAGAACCTTATAGGCGTACACATTTATGATGAAAC
>ERZ1023654.274-NODE-274-length-17157-cov-12.796515_pt1 | contig 17157 bp, 13 predicted proteins | sample MGYA00380338_ERZ1023654 | MGnify/ENA primary metagenome ERZ1023654 (study PRJEB33179, sample SAMN07448980) | human gut metagenome | biome: Human-gut; feature: Human associated habitat; material: Faeces | host: Homo sapiens | place: India: Bhopal | collected...
CGGGAGAGTAGGTAGCCGCCTCCTTTGAAGAGAGCCTCGATTACCAATAGGTAGTGGGGGCTTTTCTCGTTTTACAGTATCCGTTTTATCCTATCCGTTTTACCTTGTCAGGCAAACGTATATTTCCTTTCTCGTAACCATCCGAAATCAGCCTTTTGCATATATAAATGAGAAGACGGTGATTTCGGATGGTTACCACGTTTCGCCTTGGGAGTGAAGATTGGCTAATCTTGTCTTGCCAAGCTCACGTTTCTTGTCGGCAGTGAATGAACTTGCTCACTGCTTCCTTAGAGTCTCGTGTGCCATCCACACCTCGCTGTTCACGGTCGTGGCGTCTTCAACGTCGTGCTGGCCAATACGCAGGCGATATTCCAGCGTGCCGCCGTCGTGATGGAAAGGCTTTGATACGAGGTAGTGCCACTTGTCGTTGCCCTGTCTTACTTTGTCTACCCACATCGTGCTGTCGTTTTGCTCGCTGAAGAGCGGGATGTCACGGCTGGCAGTCCAGTCAAAGTCTTTCAGTATGCGGTCTTCTGCTGCCCCATAACCGTCGAGGCGCAGCACGGCAAGACACTTGGATCCGCTCCACACGCTGAGCGTGGCATCCATGGCCGTGCATATCGCCATGCATTCGAGCGCGTAGTCGCCTTTTGCCACGCTAAGCTTGCGGCTCAGCGACAGCGTCATGGGCTTGCCGTCCTTGTCGGGACTGACGCTGAACGGTTCGACGTCAAGGCGCAGCGGGTCTTCGTCGCTGCTTCCGAACAATGAGGCGAATCTTATGTTGTCAGCCTCTTTCACGCTCCATCCCGTGGCGTATAGGTGCTCCCACGTCCAGCGGTTAAGGTAGATGCCGTTGCGCGTGTTGTTCTGGCGGTCTATTATCTTGCTTTCTTTGTCGGCGTGTATGGCGAACAGCACAAGCAGCAATATGCCCATGGTGATGGCCACTGTCCACACGCTCGCGAGCGAGGCTATGGCCGCGAAGCCAAGCCGTTTGCGGTTCGGTTTGAACGAGCGCGCTATGCCCAGCAGCGGAAGCAGTGCCACAATGAGCCAGCACACCGCCGATGTCACCCAATACATGCCAAGCAGCGGTATGGACGAAAGCACACGCGTGTTCTCAGGTTCGTCGAAGAACAACAGGAGGAACGGCTCGCCCACGATGGAGTAGACTACTCCACACACGAGATAAGCCAACGCGACAGCCGACATTATGGCAAACGCCACAATAGCGGTTGCCTTTACGCCGAACTTAGCAATCTCAAACAGCCTACTCATTATCATACCGTCGCCATGCTGCCGTGTCGTGGGCTTCTTTTCTTTGTCGGCTTCTGCTATCAAGGTGCGGCTAATCGACTCGGGCGTCACTTCCTCGCCCGTCATGCAGAGGCGTTCCTCTGCCGTGCGTGCCACGGGAGCGAGCAGCCAAAGGGCCACGTAGATAATCAAAGGCACGATGAAGAACAAGACGAGAAACCTTTGCAGGCCACCGGAGAAATTCATTTGGCAGAGCGTGAACGTGGCAAGGGCCAGCAGCACGGCGCACACTCGCCACACCACTATGTCGCCACCGCCGCAATAGTGGCGAAGTCCGGAAATCACGCCTCCCGCGATCTTGTCCTTGCCGTCGCGGTAGAAGCGATGCGTCTTGACGTGGTGAAGCATGCGGTCAATCCATTTTGCGTCGCCGAGATTAATGTCCACACGTATTTCATGTTTACCATTTCGATGCTTGTCATCCGTTTCCGCGTCTCGCTCTTTCGCCGTCTTCTCCGTGGCTGAATCGCCAGTCTCCGTGGCAGAATCGTCAGCCGACGTGGTTGAGTCTCCAGCCGACTCTGCGGAATCGTCGTTCGTTGAACCGTCAACCTCGTCGGGGTTGCCAATGCTGCCGATTATGCGCTTCACGGTTTCCAGGTCGATGGCATTCATGCCTTGCTCTTTCAGTGCCCACAGGTGTTCCGCCACGCGGTGCTCTATGTCGTCGGCAATCTCGTCGCCCCCTTCGCGTTTGGCGAAGTAGCTCTTCATGTTGTTGAGATAATCCTCAAGCAGGTCGCAGGCGTCCTCGTCGATGGCATAGAGTGTGCCAAAGAGGTTTATGTTGATGTTCTTTTTCATAGACGTTTCTGGTTTTTAAGAGTTATTGGTTTGGTTGCGAGTTAGCGTTTTGTCGCGCGTCTTTCAATACCCCCACGGTGTGGGCTATCTCTTGCCACGCCTTGTCGAGCTCACTGAGCGTAGCCTCGCCGTCGGCCGTCAGCGCGTAATACTTGCGTGGCGGTCCCTGTTTTGACTCCTGCCATTCGTAGCAGAGCAGGCCGTCCTTCTTCAGGCGCGTCAGCAGTGGGTAGAGCGTGCCCTCCACCACTATCAGCTCGGCCTCCTTCAGCCGCGCTATGATGTCGCTGGCATAGGCCGCGCGGTGGCGGAGCAGAAGCATGATGCAGTATTCGAGCATGCCCTTGCGCATTTGTGACTTGGCATTGTCGATGTTCATTGCATTTAGGTTTTTGGGTTGTTACGCCTGCAAAGATAGGCAACGATTAGGTACTATGCAATACATAGTACTATAAAAATGATAGAGTTTTACTTTCTTTAACATCTTGGAGGCCAACGATGGCGACGACGATGTTTGTGGCTGTGAAGTCGCTGAGGGCAAGGCGGCAATAAGGCAGTGGCGAAGAAAGAAAGTTGGAAAGACATGGCCAAATGTTGCTTATGCTGGAAAATCCTTCTTACCTTTGCCTCTTGAAACATCAAGAGTAGTGATAATCTGCACCAACCGAGCACGACAGCCACGGTGGTAAAGATACGATGTGGAAGAACAAGTTATACTTCAAAAACAAGTCATTATTATGAACAACTCACTTTACGAGAATTTCTCGGCTGTCTGCCATGGAAACAGCACGTCGTTTGCCCACCACGTGAAGCTTGAGGATGGGCGTTTGGTCATTGTCGGCTGATTGCCGGTCATACTGCACCCTATAAACACGCAACTGCTTAGCATATAATCATGTACAACCCCATACCCCGCCGTCTGCTCTTGGCGTAGGTATGGGGTTGCGGCATTCATAAAAAAAAGAGGCAAACGCCAACGTTGGGTGCTTGCCTCTTTTTTAATGAATATCTGACGTCAGCTGGCTTTCGGCAATGCAGCTGTTGCCGACAAGCCAGACGTCATTTTTTTACTTCTCCGCGTGTCCGCCGGCCGCTGTCGGCCAGTTGATGTTCTGGTAGAGGTTGGTGTTCTCCAGCGAGCGGTCGGGCGAGGCCGTGCGCATGTCGGTCACGCCGATGGGGTAGAGGTAGTAAGCCTCGTGCCAGTTGTAGCCATCCTTCAGCTCGTTGGTAGACTGCATCGACTTGCTGTATGGGCGCAAGTACTTGCCCAGGCTCTTCGCCGACACCACGGCATCGCTCTCGCCGTTGCACCTGATGTCCTTGTCGTAGAACTTGTACATGTTGTCCCAGAAGTTGACGCCTTCGGGTATCCACTTCGTGGTAATCATGTTGTCGAAGGCGCGCCAGCGTATGAGGTCGGCGAAGCGCAGGCCCTCAGAGAACAGCTCCGTGACGCGCTCGCGACGGATGTTGTACAAGGTCTTGTCCACGAGCTTTGTGCCGGAGTATTTGCCCAAGTCCATTTCCTGCGACAGGTCGGTGGCGTCGATGGTCTTCTGGAAGTCGGTGTCCACGCCCGCGCGGGTGCGGAGCTCGCGCCAGTATTGCTGCGCTGTGGCGTCGAGGCGGCCGTTGAGCTCATATTCAGCCTCCATGTAGTTGAGCAGTGCTTCCGACGAGCGCATGAGCGGGCAGGCGTTGGTCGTCGACAGCTCCGAGTAGCGAGCCTGCTCGGCATCGTAAGTATAGTATTTGCGCTGCTGGTAGCCGGTGATGCAACGTATCGACGCGTCGTCGTCGGTGATGTGCTTCGAGTCGGTCTCCGTTGGGCTGAGGTAAACCGGCAGGGGTTCCCCGTCGACCACGCCCGGCATTGTGGGGTCGGTGTAGGTTGGCGTGCTCTCGCCCCATACGAACATCTGCAGACGCTCGTCGCGGCCCTCCTTCACGTTGTCGATGGTCACGTCGCCCTTATAGCCACTGTTTTGCGCGTAGATGGGCAGTCCGTTCTTCATGAGGAACGTCTGTATGAACGAGCGCGTGAAGCCAGAGTTGGCGCCGCATATCATGTAGTGGCCCACGCCGTGCACGTAGCCGAGGTCCTTGTTGTATTCCTTCCACATGATGGCCTCAGGCACGTTGGCGAGCGACGGCTCGCTGAAGAGGTTGAAGTAAGGGTTCCACGCGTCCTTGTCGCCGTAGACAGGGTTCAGCTTGTGGTTGTTCTCCGTGAGCACGGCCTGGTCGCCCAGCTGCTTGGCTGCGTCCATGGCCTGCTGCAGGAAGAACTTCACCTCGCCATCCTGGTCGAAGGTCTTGCCCTGGTTGTAAGCCATCTTCGCTCCTGGCCAGTTGGCGTCGCCCGGCACGCGTCCTGAACCACGGTGATACTTCTCGAACGTTCCCTCAAACAGCGCGATGCGCGACTTCATGAGCAGGGCGGCCTCGCGGTTCACGCGCTGCCCGTTGAACTTTGAGCGAGGGAAGCACATCTCTATGGCCTTGTCGAGGTCGCTGAGGATGAAGCGTGCCACCTCGTTGCGCGGCGAGCGCACCGAGCTTGCCACGATAGCGTCGTTCTCGTCGGGGAGCACCTCGGTCACGATAGGCAGGTCGCCGTAGCAGGCCAGCATTTTGAAGTAGTTGAGCGCGCGGAAGAAGTAAGCCTCGCCGAGATAGTTTTTCACCTCGTCGGTTTCGCTCAGCGTTCCGTTCTTAATTTGCTCCAGCACCTTGTTTATGAAGAAGTTGTAGACGCGCACGCCGCCGTAGCTGCCCTGCAGCACCTTGCCAGAGGAGACTTCCCAGTGGTCGTTGGCGAAGAGCTGCGTGCTGCCGCCGCCCGAGCAGTAGATGTCGGTGTTGCCGTCCGACTTTCCCTTGCCCTCGTTGAATCCACCCCACGAGTGGCTCATCGAGCCGGAGAAAGGCATGGTGAGGTAACTGTCGTAATAGTTGTTCAGGTAAGCCGCCAGCTGGTCGGCGTTCTGGTAGTATGCCCCCGGTGTGATTTGGCTGATGGGTTTCAGGTCGAGCAAGTCGTTGCAGGATGTCATGCCCAAGGCAGCTGTCGTGACGGCCGCTCCCAAAAGCAGTTTCTTTATATCTTTAAGATTCATGTTTTCCGTGTTTTAAAATATTTAGATGGCTTTAGAAAGTGATGTTCAGGCCGACAGCCCATGTGCGCTGCAGAGGGTAAAGCTTTCCGTTACCCCATGATCCGCCCATGGCCTCCGGGTCGAACACGCCAGAGAGACTTGTCAAGGTGAAGAGGTTGTCGCACGAGAAGTAGGCGCGCACGCGGCTCATTCCGGCTTTCTCGGTTATGCTCTGTGGCAAGGTGTAGCCCAGCTGTATGTTCTTGCAGCGCACGTATGCCGCGTTTTGCAGGTAGCGTGTCTGCGTCTGCTGGTTCTTGTTGTTGCCGAAGTAAGGCTTCGGGTAGTAGGCGTCCGTGTTGTCCTCGCTCCAGCAGTCGAGATGCTCCTTGAAGCAGCAGCTCTGCCACAGGCCGCCGCTCGCGCCCCAGAAATACGGGCCGTCCACCCAGTAGTCGCGCTTCATCACGCCCTGGAAGAAGATGGAGAAGTCGATGCCTTTCCACTCGGCGTTGAGGTTAAGGCCGAAGTTGTAGCGTGGCGTGCTGTTGCCAATGCGCTTCAGGTCGCCGTGGTCCTTGAGGGTGCTCGCGCCCGAAGTCACCTTCTTGTCGCCGTTGAGGTCCTTGTACATGATGTCGCCGGCCTGCCAGTTGCTGCCCCAGTTAGGCTTGTTGTTCTCGAGCCAAGATTTCATCTGCTCATCGCTCTGCGCTATGCCTTCCGTCTCGTAGCCCCATATCTCGCCCAGCTTCTTTCCGTTGTAGTATCCGCCGATGTTCTGGTTGTCGAAGTCGCCCTCATACGGGTACGACAGGATTTTCGACGTGGCGTCGGCCACGTTGAACTTCGCGCCATACTTGAAGTCGCCAATCTGGTCGCGCCATTGAATCTCAAACTCCCAACCCGTGGAGCGCATGTCGCAGTTGTTGGTGCGTGGCGCGTCGGTGCCGAGCACGGAGCCGAGCACTGGTGCCGGGCCAATCATGTCCTTGGTGGTGCGGCTGTACCAGTCGAACGAACCCGTCAGGCGGTTGTTGAAGAGCGCGAAGTCGAGACCCACGTCCCATGTCTCAACGGTCTCCCATGTCATGGTGCTGTTCACGATGCCAGGCAGGCCTGCGGTGTTCTGTCGCGTGCCGTTGATGAGCCATGAGCTGCTCTGCGAGCCCACGCCCTGCTGCTGGTAGAACGGGTACCACGCCCAGAACGAGTCGTACTTGGAGCTGGTGTTGCCGAGCTGGCCCCAAGAGGCGCGCAGCTTCAAGGTCTGCACGGTGGAAGAGAGCGGCTTGAAGAAGTCCTCGCGTGCCATGTTCCAACCAGCCGACACAGACGGGAACCATGCCCAGCGGTTGTCGTTGGTGAAGCGCGACGAGCCGTCGTAGCGCAGGTTGAACTCCATGAGGTACTTGCTGTCGTAGTCGTAGTTGACGCGGGCGAAGTAGCCGGCGGTGGCGCGGTGCCAGTAGGCGTCGCTCACGCGTGGGTTCTTCTGCGTGAGGCTCAGGTATGGGAAGCTGTTGTCCACGAGGTTGGTGCCAGAGGCGCTAACGTTGTTGGTGCCGTATTTCTCGAAGTTCACGCCGAGCATGCCCTTGAGGTTGTGCAGGCCGATGCTGCGGGTGTAGTCGGTATAGCCGTTGAACGAGAAGTAGTCGGCCTCTGAGCGGTAGTCGCTCACGCTCGCCACTGAGCCGTAGCCTGAGTCGCGCAGCCAGCGCGTGCCGTCAGCATAGTAAGAATAGACGGGGAACTGGTCGGTCTTCGACTTGTAGAAGTTGTTGCGCATGGCGCCGTCGATGTGGATGTTCCAGCCCTTGATTGGGGTGAAGGTGAAGTTGAGTTGCTGCGTGAACTGGTTGGTGCGCTGGTTTGTGGTGCCACCGTCTTCCAGTTCGGCAATCTCCATGCCGTCTATCCAGTGGCCGTTGGGGTCCACGGTCGGGCAGGTCGGCCAGCGGCGCGCTATGTTGTGGAAGAACAATCCGGAGAGATACTGAGGCCTCTCATAGTCGGAGCGCATGAACTTGGTGGAGTATTCCACCTTAGCCCACGACGCGAGTTGCGCGCTTATCTTGCCGTTCATGGTGTAGCGGTCCAGCTCGTCGTGTCCGTGGCGGATAAGACCGTTGTTCATCAGGTATCCGGCGCTCAACAGCCAGCTCACCTTGTCGTTGCCGCCAGACATCGAGAGGTTGTGCTGCGTGGAAGGCACGTTCTTCTTATAGAACTCGTTGAACCAGTTGGTGTTGGCGAACGAACCGCCGTAGATGCTCCAGCGGTTGTTGGAGGCAGGTCTCACGCCATAATATTCGGGTTGCGTCGGGTCGTTGTAGACACCGTTAATGTAGTTCTGAATGCGCTCCATGGCCTCGTGGTCGAACTGGTCGCCAGAGCCGGAGTTGTTGCTTGCCAGGTTCCAGTAGTTGGCGAAGTCGAGCGAGTTGACCATCTCAGGCAGCTGCGTGGCGGTTGAGAAGCGCACGTCGCCGCTGTAGTTGACCCTCACCTTTCCCGACTTGCCGCTCTTTGTCGTGATGAGAATCACGCCGAATGCGGCGCGCGTGCCGTAGATGGATGCCGATGCGGCGTCCTTCAACACGGATACGCTCTCGATGTCGTTGGGGTTAAGGCTGTTGATGTCGCCCTCGATGCCGTCGATGAGGATGAGAGGAGAGTCAGTGGAGCCGTTACCGATAGATCCGGTACCACGGATGGTGATGGCCATCGAGTTGTTGAGCATACCGCCATTGCTGTTGGCGGAGAAGTTCAAGCCAGGCACGGCACCCTGCAGGGCCTGCGTGACGTTGGTCACGGGGCGGTCTTCGAGCACCTCGGCGCCCACCATCGACACGGCTCCGGTGACGTTCACCTTCTTCTGCGTGCCGTAACCCACGACCACCACTTCGTTGAGCTCGGTGTCGGCCGATTTCATTTCCACGTCTATCACCTTGCGGTTGCCCACCTTCACTTCCTCGTTCTTGAATCCGAGATATGTGATGCGAAGCGTAGCCTGTGGCGATACCAGCAATGAGTATTTACCGTCCAAGTCGGTAACGGTGCCACCCTTGGCGCCCACCACCACGACGGAAGCGCCCACGATGGGCTCGCCCGATGAGTCGGTGACGGTACCTGTTACCTTGACGTTCTGTGCGTAAACCATTACGGCAAAGAGCATCATGACCATCATCATGCCCATTCGTCTCAGGGCATGACTGAAATGAGATAGTTGTTTGTCCATTAATAGTAGGATTTTGTTTGTGAATTATAATACCAAAAGGAGTGCGGCTCCTTTATCTTTCTTGGTTTTCAGACTATAGGCTAAGGCTTGGCACGACAATCACGCATGCTCGACGGTCTGTCCTTGCGTCAGCATTATCTTTTTTGAATTTCGCTTTTTTTGACTTTTGGGTTTCGTTTTTAGTTATGTTGCAGCAAATATAGCCAGAATATTAATATTCTCAAAACTTAACGCCAATTCTTAGACATAGGTAACAAAAGTTAACAATACATCATGCCGATGAAACATAAATTAAGAAACGTGAGGTTGTTCGCGGAGGCAAGGCCGCATGGCTCCCAAAGGGAATAAATATTGACAAATGTTGTTTTTTTGTCCGCCACCCGAATGGCCATTGTCATCATTGTGGTTTAACCGAACACGGATATTCCGGATTTCCCGGATGTGCCACCGACGTGTGTTTAATCCGTTTAATCCATGTTCGAAAGAAAAGCGGCAAAGCATGGTAAATTGTAAAATATTATTGCCAAAATTTAACACTTGGAAACCAGTGCGTTTAGAGCGGGAAAAGGGTAGCCTTCTGCCTCTTGACCACGCCGTTGGTGGCTTTTCTGCCAGTTTTTTTTGCGATAGTAGCCAAATGGCGTCGCCGTTACACCGTAACGGCAATGCGATTGCACCGTAACGGCAACGCGATTACACCGTAACGGCGATGCGATTACAGTGTAACGGCAACGCTATTTTTGCGGATTGGCGACGCTAAAAAGCCGCTAAAATATAACCAATTAATAATCAGCGGTTTATCAAAACGGCCCATAATCGCGTCATTTCCACGCAAGCGACAGCTTGGTTGAAAAAAATCGATTCTCAGACGACCATTTGTAAAATATTTTAATGGTTTGCTTTGCAGGGTGCGGGTAGGGATGGGGTTAGAGGCCGCACCTGCAAAGCATCACACAAAATCCACGGCAAAGCGCAATGTGCGACAATTCATGTATTTGTCAGTAAACGGAAAAAGGCGCGGAAGACATTGTGTCTTCACGCGCCTTTATATTTGATAAGCCTTTATCATCTCCACGCGTGGAGACAGAAAGGCAGATTAGTCGCAGTTGGCGAGCTTGTTGTCAGAGCCCAGCACGTCCTTGATCTTCTCCTCGTACATGTCGATCATGTAGTTGCGAGCCACCTTGCCATACTGGCGAGGATCGAAGTAGTCAGGATGCTCAGAAAGGGTCTCACGCACACCGGCAGTGTAAGCCAGACGAGAGTCTGAGTCGATGTTGATCTTGCAGACAGCGCTCTTTGAAGCCTTGCGGAGCTGCTCCTCTGGGATACCAACGGCGTTAGGCAGCTTGCCACCGAACTTGTTGATGATGTCTACATACTGCTGTGGCACTGAAGAAGAGCCGTGGAGCACGATTGGGAAGCCAGGGAGCTTCTTCTCGATCTCGGCGAGCACGTCGAATGCCAATGGAGGAGGAACCAGGCGGCCAGTCTTCGGGTCGCGTGTGCACTGCTCGGGCTTGAACTTGTAAGCACCGTGGCTTGTGCCGATAGAGATGGCGAGGCTGTCGCAACCAGAGCGCTTTGAGAAGTCGATGACCTCCTCAGGCTTTGTGTAGTGGCTCTCCTCAGCAGCGACCTCGTCCTCAACGCCGGCGAGCACGCCGAGCTCAGCCTCGACAGTGACGTCATACTTGTGGGCGTACTCCACGCACTTGCGTGTGAGCTCGATGTTCTCCTCGTAAGGCTTGCTTGAACCGTCGATCATGACGCTTGAGAAGCCGAGGTCTACGCAGTCCTTGACAAGCTCGAAAGTGTCACCGTGGTCGAGGTGCAGCACAATCTCAGGATGGTTGCAGCCGAGGCTCTTGGCGAACTCCACGGCACCCTGTGCCATGTAGCGGAGCAGGATAGGGTTAGCGTATGCGCGGGCACCCTTAGAAACCTGAAGGATGACAGGGCTCTTGAGCGTAGAGCTGGCTGTGATGATAGCCTGAAGCTGCTCAAGGTTGTTGAAGTTGAATGCTGGTACAGCATAACCGCCTGTTACGGCGCGCTTGAACATCTCGCGTGTGTTGACGAGACCCAAATCTTTGTAGTTAACCATTTTATTAAATGTTTAAAAGATAATTGTTTTCCTTTTGAAATCCTGTATAAAGAGAGACTGCCTTGCTCTCTTCAGCATGCAAATTTAGCACATATATTTCCTTTTACCATGTCCTTGATGGTTATTTAACGTTTCCGAATATTAAAAAAAGGTAATTGGAAGTGCCGTGTTGCCGTTGCTTTGCGGTTTTGCAATATCCGTTTTGCAAAATTGTCATGCCATGTAGGCGCCGCGCCTTAAAGCGTCAGCACGGGGTCGTGGCCCTTGCCCTTTCGCGCGAGTTCCAAAGCGAAAAGCAACACGAGGAAGAAGCAGAGGAAGGGAATGATAAACGGCAGCGACATCATCTGCGTAGACTCGGCGATGATGCTCATCAGCAGGAATCCGCAGCCGCCTATCGGCGTCATCATCAGCAGCGACGACGCGCTCTTGGTGAGGTTGCCCAGCCCTCGCAGCGAGAGCGAGAAGATGGTGGGGAACATTATGGCCTCGAAGATGTAGTTGCATACCAAGGCTATCATTGACAGCTTGCCGAGGTTGCAGAGCACGAGGCCTATGCTTATCACGCTTCCCCCGGCGCAGGCGAGGAGCATGGTCTCCGCCTTCACGGTCCGCATGATCCAGCTGCCGCCGAAGCGTCCGAGCATGAAGAACGCCAGCGCGGCGGTGAGCACGATGGAGGCGGTGTTGTCGGTCATCCATCCCTTTGCCGTGACGAAGTTGATGAAATAGCTGTTGATGCTGATCTCCGCCACCTCGTAGGCCAGGAGCGAGAAGAGGCCGAAGACGAACATGGGGTGGTGGCGGAAGAGCTTCACTATGCGCGTGCCCTGCTCGCTGTCTTCATTGGTGGCCTTGTGGCTTATCTCCGGCAGCCTGACGCAGGAGAAGACCACGGCTATTATGAGCACGATGATGCCGAGAATGGCGTAGGGCAGCACCACCTTGCCGCGCGCGTTGTCGCCGGTGAAGAGAAACTGGCCCACGATGAACGTGGCGGCAAGCGAGCCGAGGCCATTGAACGACTGCGAGAAGTTGAGGCGGCTCGTGGCTGTGGCCGGGTTGCCAAGCTCGGTGACATAAGGGTTGGCCGACGTCTCGAGAAACACCAGTCCGCACCCTATGATGAAGAGCGCGCCCAGGTAGGCGTAGAACGTGCCGGCCTCGGCGCCGGGGATGAAGAGCAGCGAGCCGACGCCAAAGAGCATCAGGCCGAAGATGACGCCGGTGCGGTAGCCGTGGCGGTTGATGAACCAGCCGGCGGGAATGGCCATGATGAAATAGCCGAGGTAAGTGGTGACCTGGATGAGCGACGATTGCGACATGGAAATGTCGAGCGCGTTCTGGAAGTGCTTGTTGAGCACGTCAAGAATGGCGCGGGCGAAGCCCCAGAGGAAGAAGAGGGTGGTTACGAGGATGAACGGCAGGACATACTGCTTGTTGGTGAGAGTTGGTCTTTCCATTATTTTGTCATGATGTTGTTGTCGCGCGTGTATTAATATAATAATGTGGTATGGGTGTTTACAGGCTGTTGATGTCTTCGACGGTCAGCCCGGTTATCTTTGGGATAGTGTCAGCCGGCAGGCCAAGGCTTTTCATCTTTGCCTGAGCAGTCGTTTCATGGCCCAGTCAAAACGTATGTATTTGCTTTCTTCCATAAAATCAAGTCGTTTGGTTTGCAAAAATAATCATTATTGCCCTATCCGCAAAGCCATTACCGGTTATTTTTATCATCTTGTGTTTTTTATGGCGTTAACGTTGGCCTTTTGGATGACAAGGGAAAGGCTTTGCCTTTTTAGGCCTTATACCCAAGTCTTCTTTGTGTCAGTCCCATTGCCTTATTTTACAAGTTTTGAAGTTTCCTATTGCCTTATTTTACAAGTTTTGAGCTTTATCATTGCCTTATTTTACATGAAAAGTAGATAGGCCGTTACATTCTTATGAGCTACTGTTGTCGACAGTTGGGAATTGCGCTTTCATTTTTTTACATTCGTTTACCTTTCTCAAGGTCAATCTGTTTGCTTGTTTTCTGCGTGTTAGGCAAGAAGCCGGCTATGATGCCGAGGAGTGGCAGGAAGGCACTTACCTGGAAGATGAACTCGACGCTGGTCTTGTCGGCGAGCCATCCGAAGAAGGCGGAGCCCAGGCCGCCCAAGCCGAACATCAGTCCGAAGAAGACGCCGGCTATCAGTCCCACCTTGTCGGGCATCAAGTCGGTGGCGTAGACCACGATAGACGAGAACGCCGAGGCGATGATGAGACCGGAGAGGAAGGTGCAGACGATGGTCCAAGCGAAACCCACGAAAGGCATGGCTATGGCGAACGGCGCGGCCCCCAAGATGGAGAACCAGATGACGTATTTCCTGCCGAACCTGTCGCCCAGCATGCCTCCCGCCACCGTCCCGATGGCGAAGGCGGCAAGGAAGACGAACAGGCATAGCTGCGACGTCTGCACGCTGACGCCAAACTTGTCTATAAGGAAGAACGTGAAGTAGCTGGTGATGCACGCCGTGTAGAAATACTTAGAGAAGACCAGCAGGATGAGGATGGCCAATGCCCCATATTTGGCCCGCTTGGAGATGTCGTGGTTGAGGAGAGGTTGCTTCTGCGGATGGTTGACCACGTAGGCGAGTCTCGCCTTGTACCAAGCACCAAGCCTGACCATGATGATAGCCGCCAGCAGCGCCGCCAAGGCAAACCAGGCTATGGCGTGCTGGCCGAAAGGCAAGATGACGAGGGCCGCAAGCAACGGGCCTACCGCCGAGCCGCCGTTGCCGCCCACCTGGAAGATGGACTGCGCCAAGCTCTTCTTGCCGCCCGAGGCCAACTGCGCCACGCGTGAGGCCGTGGGATGGAAGACCGAAGAGCCGAGCCCCACCACGCTAACGGCCAAGAGAATCAGGAAATAATTCTCGGCGAAAGCAAGCAGCAACAGTCCCGCCAAGGTGAAGCACATGCCCACCGAGAGGGCGTAAGGTCGCGGATGCTTGTCGGCATAGAGCCCCGTGAAGGGTTGCAGGATGGATGACGTCATCTGGAACACCAAGGTGATGATGCCTATCTGCACGAACGAGAAGTCGAATTTGTCTTTCACGATGGGGTAGATGGAAGGGATGATGGATTGGATCATGTCGTTCAAGAAATGCGAGATGCCGCAAATGATGAGCATCGAATAGACCGTGCCCTCCACCATGGTGGGGTTGCCCTTCAGCCGGCTGCTTATTGATTTGATATTCATTGTCGTGATTGCGTTTCCTGTTTACACATTATTATATATACGCGTTGCCGCCATGCCCTATTTCAGCATTTGTCGCCTCGCGAAATCTATGATGCTCATTATGCCATCAATATCTGCCATGTTGGCTTTCCTGAAAAGATGTCCCATCTCACTATTATATTAGCCCTCTTGAAAAACATGACCATGACCGTGTGCTCATGGCCAAGACTAAAGAAAGAGGGCCTTTCTTTCTGAGTTTACTATAATTGTAATGCAAAAATACACACTTTTGCGTGAAAACGCTTATCTTTGTGCCGTCAATCTAAAAAATTAATACCATGAAAAGACTTTCTACGCTGTTCGCCTTGCTGCTTGCCCTATGTGCCACCGCCATGGCACAGCTTCGCTATCATGAAGCTACGCAATTTAAGGTCATAGGCCAACCCGTGCCGGATGAGCCACGTGTGTACACCCGTATGCCCAACTCGCTGAAGGGCAAGGTGCGCGACGCGCTTTGGAACCTTGGCCAGAACACGGCGGGCATGGCCGTGCGCTTCCGCTCCGACGCGAGGCAGATTGGCGTGAGATGGAAGAACCACTCGGTGTTCAACATGAACCACATGACCGCCACGGGCATTCGCGGCCTCGACCTCTATTGCTTGCAGGACAAGGGCCAGTGGGTATTCGTGAACAGCGCCAAGCCGCAAGGACGACTGGTAAACAAGTCGAAGATAATAGAGAACCTTGACGGCAAGGAGCACGAGTACATGCTCTACCTGCCACTCTATGAGGGCATCGACTCACTTGAGATAGGCGTTGAGGAAGGCGCGACCATTGACAAGCCGCGTGTGGCGTTGCCGGCCGAGAACAAGCCAGTGGTGTGGTATGGCACGAGCATCACGCAAGGCGGCTGCGCCTCAAGGCCAGGCATGGCGGCGACAAACATCGTGGAGCGCAGGCTCAACCGCGTGGTGGTGAATCTCGGGTTCAGCGGCAATGGCAAGCTCGACCCTGAGGTCGCTGAGATAATGGCTCGCCACGACGCAGGACTTTACATCATGGACATGCTGCCAAACTGCACGAGCGACTTGATAAACGAGAAGATAGAACGCTTCTACTCCATCCTGCGCAAGGCACACCCCGACACGCCAATACTCCTTGTGGAGAACCCGATATTCCCGCCGACACGATTCGACTCGGAGACTCGGAAGACCATCAACGAGAAGAACGCCACGCTTGCCAAGTTTTACAAGAAGTTTCGCGCCGCGGGCGACAAAAACGTGTATTTCGTCTCGTCGGCCGACATGATTGGCTCCGACAACGAGGGCACCGTGGACGGCATACACTTCACCGACCTCGGCTTCGAGCGCTGCGCCGACTACATGACCCCGATTATCAAGCGGCATTTGGGGAAATAATGTTGTCACCTGCGTGTCGCACGTTAGCACATCCGAAGCGCCTAAGGCTAAAAACTTTGAAAATAATGGCGTAAAAGCTTGGCTGTTAGCGCGAAAAGTCGTAACTTTGCACCGCAAAAGTGGGTATTGCGCTGGCTCGTAGCCATCAATACGCTGAATTAGAGCAACTTGGCCTTCAGTTTGGAAGAAGTGAGCGGTTCTTTTTAAGTGTGTTGTGAGCTTGAGAAAAGCGGGTGTCACTTAAAGAGAACATAAAACAACATTATATTATTATTTAATTTTTTAAACTGAGATGCCAGGATTAATTGGAAGAAAAATCGGAATGACATCCGTTTTCAGTGCCGACGGCAAGAACGTGCCGTGCACTGTTATCGAAGCTGGTCCTTGTGTTGTAACCCAGGTGAAGACTGTCGAGAAGGACGGTTACAAAGCCTATCAGCTGGGCTATGGTGAGGCTAAGGAAAAGCGCACCAACAAGCCTATGACAGGAATCTTCAAGAAGGCTGGTACAACACCGAAAAAGCACTTGGCCGAGTTCAAGTTTGACGAGGAGTACAATCTCGGTGATACTCTCACTGTTGAGATGTTCAATGGCGTGGGGTACGTCGATGTGGTTGGCACATCCAAGGGTAAAGGCTTCCAGGGCGTTGTGAAGCGTCATGGTTTCGGCGGTGTCGGACAGGCTACTCACGGTCAGGATGACCGTCTCCGCAAGCCAGGTTCAATCGGTGCTTGTTCTTACCCTGCAAAGGTGTTCAAGGGCATGCGCATGGGCGGCCAAATGGGAGGCGACAGGGTGACAACCCAGAACCTCAAAGTGTTAAAGGTAATCCCTGAGCAGAACCTCATCATCGTGAAGGGTTCTACGGCAGGTTACAATGGTTCAACTGTTTTAATTCAGAAGTAATGGAACTCAGCGTTTTGAATATCAACGGTCAAGAGACCGGCAAGAAGGTTACATTGAATGACGCTGTCTTCGGCATTGAGCCAAACGATCACGTCATCTATCTCGACGTTAAGCAGTATTTGGCAAACCAGCGTCAGGGAACGGCAAAGTCTAAGGAACGTAGCGAGCACAGCGGCTCTACACGCAAGCTCGGTCGCCAGAAGGGCGGCGGCGGCGCTCGTCGCGGTGACATCAACTCACCTGTCCTCGTGGGCGGTGGACGTGTTTTCGGTCCTAAGCCACGCGACTACAGCTTCAAGCTCAATAAGAAAGTAAAGATTCTTGCTCGTAAGTCAGCTCTCTCTTACAAGGCTAAGGACAACGAGATTATCGTGGTTGATAACTTCGATATGGCAGCTCCAAAGACTAAAGATTTCGTAAATATCGCTAAAAATCTTAAAGTCGAGGGCAAGAAGACACTCGTGGTTTTGCCAGAAGTGAATAAAAATGTATATTTGTCCGCTCGCAACCTGCAGAAGGCTGAGATCATGAGCGCAAACAACATCAATACGTACAAAATTTTGAACGCTGATGTGCTCGTGATTGCAGAGGCTTCCCTGGAGATGATCAACAGCGTGCTTAACAAGTAATTTGGAAGAAAGAAATGGCAAACATTATCATTAAGCCTCTGGTAACAGAGAAACAGAACAGAATCACGGAGAAGAACTCAAACCGCTACGGTTTCATCGTTCGCCCCGATGCCGACAAGCTCCAGATTAAGAAAGAGGTAGAGAGCCTTTACAACGTGAAGGTTGTCGCTGTCAACACAGCACGCTTTGCCGGCAAGCGCTCAAGCCGTTACACCAAGGCAGGCCTTATCCGCGGTCAGAAGAACGCGTTCAAGAAGGCTTACATCACCTTGAAAGACGGTGACACTATTGATTTTTACAGCAATATCTAAAATAAGAAATGGCAGTACGTAAATTCAGCCCGGTCACTCCGGGTCAAAGACACAAGGTTATTGGCACGTTCGAGGAGATTACTGCATCCGTGCCAGAGA
>ERZ1023654.284-NODE-284-length-16262-cov-7.861973_pt1 | contig 16262 bp, 15 predicted proteins | sample MGYA00380338_ERZ1023654 | MGnify/ENA primary metagenome ERZ1023654 (study PRJEB33179, sample SAMN07448980) | human gut metagenome | biome: Human-gut; feature: Human associated habitat; material: Faeces | host: Homo sapiens | place: India: Bhopal | collected...
ATATTGGGCTATAGAAAAGATTCTTCTCCGTATGTTGTGGCTTATAATGATTTGGTGATGGTTTTCTTTCATAACGTACCTACGGATGCTGAATTGTCAATCGGTCCGATTATTGTGAAACGTGACAATCTGAACGACTGGCACTCTCCTGAGAAATCTGTTATTGTGGATAGGGCTTGGTTTTGGGATGTGAGAGATTGGTTTGTTGAGACTTCGTATGTTTTTTATGATCCAATGCGCGAGAAGGCTCTTATAACGCTTCGCGAAAAAGAACGCTCGGAGGGGAGGGCTTTTAGTGATAAGATGAAGGCTGATGCTGTAAAAATAGCGAAGATTACTGGTGGTCCTAAATCGACTATGTTTAAGTTGCATAAAATGGGACGTATATATGGGGCTTGGCTACGATTGAAGGAGGCGGAAGAGACTGGTAATAGTTATGATCCACTAAAGGACGATGAGCTGTTTTTAAGACAGAAGGATTTTGGCTTGTACTTTAAGGATTTGGCAAGGTTTTCGAGGAATGATGAATATCATGATATAGTTGCTGATTTTCCGTTTTATGCGGAGGCAAGAAGAGCAATTGCGGATGAAATGGAGTGGGAAGTTTCGGATATTGATGATTGCCCAGACAAAGAATATGAACAGGCTATGGGTGACTTTATTAGTCAGCTAAGTCCTAAGGAGTTAGACCACTTGGTAAATGGTGTGCAGGAGCCTGTGGCTAATCCGTACAAGGGTATAGGAAGAAATGATCCTTGTCCGTGTAAAAGTGGTTTAAAGTTTAAAAAGTGCTGCGGTAAAAATTTGTAGTTTGTGTCAATAAAGATTTTTTTTATGAGTGGAACAGGCTTTTACGAAGTTAAAGTGCTTCTATGATTAAAAAATAAGATTTTTATGAAACGTAATAAGAAAAAAATTATTCGCGCTGTTACGGTGTCCCAGTCTTTGGGGTTTGCCCGTGAGGTGATGATAAAGATGAGAAAGATGGGGTATGAGATGGTGGCAGTAACGTCGCCTGGACCTGAACTTGATGAGCTTAGGGATAAGGATGGATTCCATTGTGTGGAGGTACCTATGGAAAGACATATCTCGATAGTGAATGATTTGAAGTCGCTCATTAGGATGATTGGCGTGTTTCGTAAAGAGAGACCTCAGGTGGTACATTCTATGACTCCTAAGGCTGGAATGGTATGTATGGTGGCTGCATGGCTGACTCGTGTGCCTGTGCGTATCCATACTTTTACTGGTCTTGTGTGGCCTACGGCTACGGGACTGAAACGAAAGATACTGATGATGACCGACTGGCTTACCTGCGCCTGTGCCACTCATGTGATTCCTGAAGGACAGGGAGTGCTCAACGACTTGAAGAATGGTGGCATAACGAAGAAGCCTATGAAGGTATTGGGATATGGCAACGTTATGGGCGTGGATATGGAGCGATTCTCTCTTGATAGATTCTCTGTCAAGAAGGATGCTGGGGTGTTTACATTCGTGTTTGTCGGTCGTATTGTTGGAGATAAAGGCATCAACGAATTGGTGGAGGCTTTTGTCAGACTGCATAACGTGCATAAGAATACTCGTCTTGTGCTTGTGGGCAACTATGAGCATAATCTCGACCCAGTGAGTGATGCCACACGCAAGCTTATTGATACAAATGAGGGCATTGAGGCTTGCGGCCCTAAATATGGCGACGACTTGCTGCAGATGTATGTTGATGCTGACTGCTTTGTGATGCCGTCATACCGTGAAGGTTTCCCTAATACGGTACTTGAGGCTGGAGCAATGGGACTGCCCTCGATTGTGACAGATATCAATGGTAGTCGTGAGATTATCGAGAACGAGAAGAATGGCTTGATTGTTCCGTCGAAGAATGTGGATGCGCTGTATGTGGCTATGGAACGTATGATGTGTGATGATAACGCACATGAAACGATGAAACGTAATGCACGACAGATGATTGATTCACGCTTTGAGAGGAATTTTGTGCAGAGGTGTCAAATCGATTTTTATAAGGATTTGTTGGAACATTAAGTACTCGCTCTGCGAGTTTAGTTGAGCTTTAATTGTTCTTTTTGCTAAGAAAAAATTAAAGTCTGAATTAATGTCTCCGAATCAATATTTCTCTTGTGCTATGATTGAGATTTTAATGTGCAAGACCCTAATAACATTGATGTAAAAAGATTTATGCATAATTTATTCTTTGAACTTTTACAACTTGCAGTGGGTTCACGCCATACTTTATCATTTACACCATCAGCTAAAGACTGGACTGAAGCTTTTGACAATGCTAAGAAACAGGCTTTGGTGGGTATTTGCTTTAAGGGTGTGCAAGGTGCTTTTGCTTGTGATGCGAAACAGGTGGTTAACTTGCCACCTATGATAAAAATGCAGTGGCTTGCTCTGACTGCTAACATCCAAAAGCGTAATGAACTAATGAACCTGCGATGTGCTGAACTCTATAATTTGATTAAGGCTGCAGGATATGAATCGTGTGTGCTAAAAGGGCAGGCTGTGGCTTTGCGATATGATGGTGCTGAGAAGATTGATGATTCTTCGCGGATGAGTTTGCTTAGGCAATCTGGCGACATTGATATGTGGATGGTGGGTGATGTGGATAAAGTGATTCGCTGGGCTCGCGCTACGGGTACGATGTACTTTTATGACTATCATCATGCTGACCTTAGTCTTTTTCCTGACACTGAAATTGAGTTGCATTATCGTCCTTCTATTAGTCGTAACCTTTGGCGTAACCGTCGCTTGCAAAGATGGTTTAAAGGGGATGGAAGGAAGCATATTGTGTATGACGAAAAACTAAAGTTTTGTGTGCCTGACGATGTTTTTAGTTTGGTGCTAACGCTTAATCATAACTTGTGGCATTTGCTTTATGAGGGTGTAGGGTTGCGCCAAATGATGGACCTTTATTATGTGGCGCAGACAATGCAACCAACGGATGAGGTGAAACATTTGCTGCGTTACTTTAAACTGGAAAATTTTGCTGCAGCCTCAGCATGGGTCTTATGGTATTTGTTTGATGCTTGTGCTGATCATTCTGTTTATATTTCTGCATATTCGCCTTTACCTGCACCTGACGAGAGGTCGGGACGTTTCTTGCTGAGTGAGATTATGAAGGCTGGTAACTTTGGGCATCATGACGAACGTCTGAAGGCTGGACGTTATAATTCGCGCTTGGGGCTGATGAAACAGTGGGTGTGGCACACGATGCGCCTTGTGAAATTCTTCCCTATGGATGTGGCATGGACGCCTATTGGTATTCTCCGCATTTCGTTTTGGCGTAGATGTAGGTATAGGAATGAACGGGATTTATAGAAGCTAAAATATTAAAAATAAAACATTATATGTACAAACATTTTTTTAAACGTGTGATTGATTTTTGTATTGCGTTTGTTGCACTTGTGTGCATCAGTCCAATACTCTTAGTTATTACCATCTGGTTGCATTTTGCCAATAAAGGGGCAGGCGCTTTCTTTTTGCAAGAACGCCCCGGAAAGGATGGAAAAATCTTTAAGGTTATTAAGTTTAAGAGTATGACAGATGAGAGGGATGCGAATGGAAATTTGCTGCCTGACAAAGATCGCATTACTGCTGTGGGTAAGTTCGTTAGAAAAACTTCAATTGATGAGTTACCTCAGTTAATTAATGTGCTAAAAGGTGATATGGCGCTGATTGGACCTAGGCCTCTACTACCAGAGTATTTACCTTGGTATACAGACGAGGAAAAAAGACGTCATAATGTAAGACCTGGTATTAGTGGATGGGCACAGTGCCATGGCAGAAATAGTGTAACATGGGAACAAACATTCTCTAACGACTTGTATTATGTTGACAACCTGTCCTTGGGACTTGACATCAAAATTATTTTTCTTACAATAAAAAATATGTTGTGTGGTAGCAAAGACATTGAATTGATTCCACAAGGTGGAACAACAGGAAGATTGGATTTAAGTAGAGCTGCACAATTAAAAGCTAAAAATATTAACAAATAAAAATTAGCAAAGATGATAGCAAGCATTTATTCACACCCATCATGGGGTAGAATTCAAGAAATAAAAGAAGGTGGTATTTCTGTAACTTTACATGCAGAAAACGAAGATGGTATCATTGAATATGCTTTCATTAAAAGACGTGCTGGCATTATTGATGACACTGAATTCTTTGATATTGTTACGCCACGTGGAGAATATGGTATCGTACTTAAAGAAGGGGGATTAACAAAAAGACTTCTTGAGGAGTTTGATGCTAAAGTTCAACAATATTGTATGGATAATCATGTTTTAGCAGAATATGTTAGACTTGATCCATGGAATCAGCTTTCGGAAGAGTTGTCAGCGTATTATATGGTAGAATCGCATGGTAAAGAATATTGCGTAGATTTAGAGGACGAAGACTTCTTTAAAAATCAATTTAGTTCGAAAAGAAGAAATCAAGTTAGAAAAGCTCTTTCCTACGACTTAGAATTTGAGCAAAACGTGGGTATTGAAGGTATTGACATTTTATTGGATTTATATCAATTTACAAACGACAAATATCATGTTAGTAACTACTATAAATTGGACAAAGATTTTCTCTTACGATACTATGAATTCATTGCTGACAGAATTTTCTTTAATATTGTAAAATACAATGGAATACCTATTTCTGCAGGTATGTTTTTAAAAGGAGATGATGTTTATCATTATCATTTTTCTGCCAATAATCCTGAATTTGCAAAATTAAATGCCTCATCAGCAATGCTATATCACGAATGTAAACGAGGCGCTGATTTAAAATGTAAATGGTTTGATTTAGGTAGTGCTACTGTTGGAAGTGGACTTGAAAGTTTTAAAGCAAGCATGGTTGCTGAAACTGGATGCTTTAATAACTACACTGCAAAAAAGATTCGTAATCAATTAATTTATGATGCATTAATAAAACAAAATGGTTGTATGCCTGAAGGATATTTCCCAGCATATAAAAGAAATTAGTGATGGAATTTTGAAAGATGGTTACAATTTTTTTACTGCAATCTGATTATAATATTCACGGACAATCTTTAAAAATTGTCCGTGATGATATTTATCCCTTTGTTGGAGGAGGTAGCAAGGCTCGTAAGGCTGTTGCTTATGAACAGTTCTTGCGTGAGAATGGTTATAATGCTGTTGTGACTTGCGGAGGCATTCAGAGCAATCACAATAGAGCTATGGCATTGATGTGCGCTAAGAATGGTTGGAAGTGTCATTTGTGTATTCAAGGCACAGAAGAACGCTTTATGAGCGAGAAGGGTAATGCCTTGCTTGATAGATTAAGCGGTGCTGAATGTGAACTAATATGTCCTGAGGATACGACTGTGGCAATGGACAGGGCTATGGATAAACTGAAAGCTGAAGGTTATAATCCTTATTATGTGATTGGAGGTGGGCACAATTTGCCTGGCGGTACATGTTTTGTGGATGCTGTGAGAGAGTTGAAACGCCAATGCAAAGCGCAAGGATATAAACCTGATTATATTTTCTTAGCTTCGGGTACAGGGTCGACACAAGCAGGTATTGTTGTTGGATTGGATATTGTGGGGTGGAGTGATGTGAAATGTATTGGTATTTCTGTTGCTCGACAAAAAGAACGTGGCAAACAGGTTATAGCTGATTTTGCTAATATGCTTGCTGCACATTATGGTGTGAAGAAAGACTATACAGATTGTATTCTTTTTAATACAGATTATCTGTGTGGAGGCTACGAAAAATTTACACCTGAAATGAAAGACTATCTTGATAAAACGACAGCACATACGGGTCTTGTTTTTTCTACCACATATTCGGGTAAGGGATTCTACGGCATGATGAAAGAAATTGAAAAGCAAAGTCTGTATGACAAGAATATTGTGTTCTGGCATACAGGTGGATTAATGAACGTAATGAAATAAACTCAACTATTATGAAATTCTTATATAATATAAACGAACAATTACCAGCATTAGCTTGGTTAGCAATAATGTCTAAAAACGATGAAACCATTAAGGTAAGTTGTGGAGAAGCTGTAGTGACTTCGAACGAATGGTTCGCTGCAGGTGTATGGAATGGCGACTTGCAAAAAGGTGAGATAGATACTTGCTCAGCTTGTTGCTGTACAGGTATGAAGATAAACTCTAAAACGGGGGGGGTAAAATTGATAACTCCCAATCATATGCAAGAAACTGTATTTGCTATCGAAACAGATGGTAAATTATACGTTTCAAACTCCATGACCTTTGTTCTAGTAGCATCGGGTAGCAAATTGATAAAAAGGTACAAAGCTTATGTGGCAGACATGGGTTCTATCCTTTATGGATTAAAATCTGACAAATTGGTCAAACAGTCTCCGTTGTGTAAAGGACGAAAATTACAGTACTTTCGTTGTTGTGTTGCAGAGATATATAAAGACTTGCAAATCAAAGAAAATACACGACATTCAGGATTAGAATTTAGGGACTTTTCCGATTATAAACAAAAGCTTATAGACATTTTAGAAGCCATAAATAATAATGCAACTGATAAAATACGTAAGATGCCTTATGGAATGATTGGTACTATATCAAGAGGATATGATGCTCCTTCTGTTTGTGCTTTAGCGAAATATGTTGGATGCAATGAAGTCTTTACCTTTGTAGATAATGCGGATGATGATGGAACTGAAATCGCTAATATCTTAGGATATACAAATATTCATAGAGTAAACTCAAAAGAATATAAATCCAATGAAAAGTTATTAGAAGCAGAGGCTTTTGCTTCAGGTGAAACAGATCCGGTTTTTATCAATTTTGAAGATTTGTACCGTAATAAATTATTGTTGCTGGGTGAGAGAGGTGATTCTGTTTACGAACGTTTGCACAGCAATGCGAACAATGATTTTGATTTTCATGTTGGAAATCAGTTGAGTCAGGCTTCTCAAACTATTTTTGAGAACATGCTAAAGAATAATAGCATTGTAATTGCAGTTCCGCTTATTGGTGGTGACAGATGGACAGACCTAAAACGTATTAGTAATTCAGAAGAAATGAAACTTTTTTCTATAGGTGAGCATTATGATCGTCCGATATCACGTAGATTGCTTGAAGAGGCAAGTGTTAAACGCGAAATGTTTGGTCAAAGAAAATATGGAGGTGGTATTTCTTATAGTCTTGATACTTTGGGACGTATGCGCTCTAAAATGTCTGTTAAGTCATTTGAAGCCTTAAAAGATTACAAAAAAATATTTCCTAATTTTTTATGGAGTGATTTGTGTTACAAGACAAAATTCTATTGGGTTAATCGTTCCATTTATTTAAACTATATATGCAGCAAGCTACATTTGAAACAAGCGTTTAAGGGAACAGGAAAGGATGTGGGTATGTTAGCTAATCCCAATGCTACAATGATGCTTTGTTGGGGTGTGGAGTTGATGAAAGAACGATACAAAGATAAATATCAACAATAATTAAATATGAACATTCTATTTACATGTGCTGGCAGACGCACATATCTGCTGAAATATTTCAAGGAGAATATGAATGAGGGAGATAAGGTGGTGGCAACTGATATGCAGTTGTCGGCTCCTGCTCTTCAGGTGGCCGATGTGAAATTGCAGGTGCCTGCTGTGTACGCCCCGAAATATGTGGACATTACATTACAGATTTGCAAGGAACAGAAGATAGACGCTCTCTTGTCGCTCAATGACTTAGAACTGCCTATATTGGCAGAGAACAAGGCTATGTTTGAGGCTGAAGGAGTAAAGGTGATTGTTAGTGACCCTTCTGTTATCGACATAGCCTTTGACAAGTATAAGACGGCACAGTGGGTGGAGTCGTTGGGACTGAAATCGCCTAAGACTTATGTACGCCTTGAGGATGCCAAGCATGCTTTGGAGACTGGCGAGCTTCACTTCCCATTGTTTATGAAACCTCGTTGGGGGTCTGGCTCTATCGGTTTGGCTTCGATTGCCGACATGGAAGAGCTTGATATCTATTACCACTTGCTGATGAAGCAAGTGAAGAAGACTATTCTTGCAACAGCTTCGGTGGGTGATGAGTATATTATGATACAGTAGAAACTTACGTGCAAGGTATTTGGCTTAGATGTTATGAACGACCTTGGGGGCAACAATGTTGCCGTAAGCGTTAAGCAGAAATTGGCAATGCGTGCTGGTGAGACTGACAAAGCTGTAACAGTTGACTTGCCTGAAGTGCGTGAGATTGGTCATAAAATAGGTAATGCCTTAAAGCATATAGGAAACCTTGATGTTGACGTGATGCAGAACAAGAATGGAGAGTATTGTGTATTGGAGCTGAATCCACGTTTCGGTGGTGGTTTCCCCTTCAGCTACGAGGCTGGCGTGAATCTGCCTAAGGCTATCATCGAATGGGTGAAGGGAAACAAGGTTGATGCCTCTATCCTCCAGCCAGAGTATGGTCGCATGTTCTCAAAGAATGACTATCTGATGGAGATAAAGTAAATAGGTTAGCAGGTATGATTGAATAGGCTTGTGCCTGTGGAGCGAAACCACTACCTGCTACTTGATTTGGCTAATATCTTTAAAAACTTATTTATAATAAAATTTTTATGAATTGGAACAAATATCTATCTGCTGAAAGAATGCGTGAGAGTTCAATTACTCCTGAACAACGTAAAGAACATAATGATTTTCGCACTGATATTGAATCTGACTTTGGACGTGTTATTTTTAGTTCTGCTTGTCGCAGATTACATGATAAGACTCAAGTTTTCCCTTTGACTACAGATGATAATATTCACTCGCGTTTGACTCATTCGATGGAGGTGATGAATATTGGACAGTCTTTTGTTTTTACGTTGAGTGAAAGTGATGAGTTTAAGAGACATACGGGTCTTGACGAAGTAGCAATTCTACGTAATTTGGCTGCGGCTTTAAAAGTTGCTTGTTTGGTTCATGATATTGGTAATCCTCCGTTTGGACATTTTGGTGAGGATTCTTTGCAAAGCTATTTTAAAGAGTTGTTTAAAACTCCGCCTGCATGGATGAGTAATGAGGATCAAACTGAATTGAGGAAACTTGGTGAAGATAACTCTGAAATAGGAGCTGATTATACGGAGTTTGATGGTAATGCTGAGGGGTTACGAGTTTTGACTAAGTTGCAGTTTATTGAAAGTCTGGATGGCTTGAATTTGACTTGTGCAAGTTTGGGGGCTTTTATGAAGTATCCTAATGCTGCCTTGAAAAATAAAAAGGCTTACATTGGTTTGCATAAGCATGGTGTTCTTACTTCCGAGAAGAAGGTGTTAGACAAGGTGGTCGAGGCTTGTGGTTTATCTAAAGGGGATAATGAAATAATGAGACATCCTTTGTCTTTCTTAATGGAGGCTGCTGATTCGATTTGTTATTTGACAATGGACATTGAGGATGGATTGAAGAAGAAGTGGCTAACTGTAGGTGATGTATGCGAACAGATAAATTCGTATAGGTATAGAGAAGAAATATCATTTGATGATAATGCTAAACTTTTACTTGACTCTATTGAGAAAACTGCGAATGACGGATCGGTTAATGGTAGAAAACAGATAATGAACTTACGTACTTATCTGATGGGATATCTGATTGACTTGGCTTTGAGAAATTTTATTGATCATATTGTAGAGATTGAAGAGGGGACATATACGAAGGAACTTATTGAGGATGATGACAATGGTATTGCAGAGGCTCTTGGGGATATTTGCAAACACTATATATTGAATAGTAGGGAGGTTATCTCGTTGGAGATAACGGGTAAGTCTGTTATTTATGGTATTTTGGATGCTTATGTTAAGATGTTCTTTAGTGATGATGAAAATTTGAGAAACAGAGCAAAACGCTTGATTTCTAAAACTATTTTCCTGACTACGCTTCAAGAATACTTAAAACGTAATGGAGAGGAGGACAAAGCTGATGATAGGTATGAAAAGTTTGATGTGAAAGACTTTTCTGTTGAAGAACGATTGAGAATTCTTCGTGATTATGTATCGTGTATGACAGATAAGTTTGCGCTTAATCATTATCGTAAGCTCAGTGGACAACAAATATTCTAATTTAATTGATGATCAAGCTTGTTTCTTCAAAATCTTTTTGCAAGAATGCTTAAGTGAGGATATGCGTAACATCTTGAATGGCATTTCCAAGAAAACGGAGGTTTATGTATTTAGTGGTATAATACGTAATTTTTTCTTAGGTGAAACTATTTTCCGTGATTTGGATATTGTTGTTGGAGATGTTGAATGTGTGATTGATACTATCAATGCTGTTGATTCGGCTGTGGAGTTTAAAATCAATAGTTTTGGTGGAGTGAAGGTTAAAATTCAAAATCTTACAATAGACTTGTGGGGTCTCGAAAATACATGGGGTATACGAAAGGATAATATGCCTTTGACTCCAATGTCGTTGTTGAAGACTGCTTTCTTTAATTTTTCGGCAATCGTATTTGACTATAATAAATCTCAATTCTATTATGATGATGCTTTTGTGCATTTTCTGGAGAATAGAATGATGGATGTAGTTTATACAAAGAATCCGAACATTCCTTTGTGTATCATCAATTCATGCTATTATAGAGATAAATATGGCTTTGGTTTGAGTTTGAAGTTGTGTGAATGGATATTTAATAACTACTTTTCGTTAACATCGAATTTAAAGGCTGAATTTAATTTTGATAAGGTTCAAAAGCAACATTTCTCGAGGGGTGTTATTTCATATAATGATTTAAAGGATTTTGTGTTGCTTTGTTATAGGCATTATAAAATAGGTGTTCCTATTTTTCCGAAGTTTATGTAATTTTTCTTGACAAACTTTTTTGGTCAAAAATGATCATCAATGAGTCATGAATCAGAATTAAGTATTAAGTATTACAATCTATTGAATATCAAACAATGCAAAACTTTTTTCTTTTAGTCATAAATGTCCATCAATGAGCCATAAATTCCCATAAATGTATTTGCGCTCCGCGCTTGGGAATGGTCATAAATGTTTGTGAATGATTTTTTCTTTGGTCAAAAATAATCATGGATGAGCCATAAATGTTCATGAATTATTATTTTTTGAAATTCCATAAATAAACCTCTTTCGGGGTTGGGCTGGCGCGTGAAGGCAAATATTGAACTTCATAAAAGTTTAGACGATTTCATTGACATGGTGGTAAAGCATCAATAAAAAGTCTTTACTACAAACGCATATTTATATACTTTTTTATCTGGCTTTTAAGGTAGGTATTCCTGTAGGGAGTATCTACCCTAAGTCTTTTGCTTTTAGGGTTGTAAAAAATAACGTAATATTCGGTGCTGTTTTGAATGTATTATAGCTGATATTCAATAATAATTGACATGAGAAATATATCGAATGTTATGTTATTACACGGTTTTTATGACGAGCAAAGAAGAATGTGTTTTCATCATAAATTTTATTCAAAAATTAGACGACTTCAAAGTAACTTTATAATTAACAAGGGACTTTTCTCTTGATTCTTCTGGAATAAAATAACAACAAAATTATATAGCAATGGAAGAAAGAAATACAATTTATCTCTGCCTTGCCCACATGAGTGAGGCTGGTTTGGAACAGAAATATGTGAAGGAGGCTTTCGATACCAACTGGGTGGTACCAATGGGACCGAATGTGAATGCCTTCGAAAAGGATTTGGAGGCATTTGCCAATAGCAAGAGTGATGGATCTGAGGAGCTTGACAGAAAGGTGGTTTGTTTGAGCGCTGGTACTGCTACTGTTCATTTGGCTTTGATTGGCTGTGGCGTGAAGGCTGGTGATGAAGTATTGGTGCAGAGTTTCACATTCTGTGCTTCGAGTCATCCGATTACATATATTGGTGCCAAGCCAGTGTTCGTAGGTTCTGAGGGTGAAACATGGAACATGGATCCTGTTTTGTTGGAGAAGGCTATACTTGACCGTAAGGAGAAGACTGGTAAGTTGCCGAAGGCTATTGTGCCAGTAGCTCTCTATGGTATGCCCTACCGAATTGATGAGATTATGGCGATTGCGGACAAGTATGGTATTCCAGTGGTAGAGGACGCAGCCGAAGGTATGGGATCACGCTTCGATGGACAAGTTTTGGGTACATTCGGTAAATATGGTGTATTGTCGTTCAATGGCAACAAGATGATTACTACCTCAGGTGGTGGCGCTTTGATTTGTCGTAATGCTGAGGATGCTAACAACATTATGTGGTATGCTACACAGGCTCGCGACGCTTATCCTTACTATCAGCATACGGCTATCGGCTATAATTATCGTATGTCGAACGTGTGCGCAGGTATTGGTCGCGGTCAGATGACAGTACTCAATGACCATATTGCCCATCATAAGCATGTGCAGTCGCTCTATGAAGAACTGTTGAAGGACGTACCTGGTGTACATATCCATAAGCAACCTGCCGACAAGCGTTATGATGCCAACTTCTGGCTTTGCGCGGCTACATTGGATGCAGATGTGAAGATTCAAGGACAAGAGAACGCTTACAAGGAAGTTATCAAGACAGCCGTTGGTGGTGCAGCAGGTGTAATCCATGCCGTTGATTCAGCAACAACCGACTGTCAGCCTAACGAAAATGTTGAGGCATTGCGTGTATTCATGTTGGGCAAGAAGATTGAGTGCCGCCCTGTATGGAAGCCGATGCACAAACAACCCGTGTATGAGGGTGCTCCTGTATATACCAATGGTATTGAAGAAGATCTCTTCAAAGTAGGCTTCTGTTTGCCAGCAGGTCCGTATGTGACAGATGATGATGTTAAGTATATCGTAGAGAGCATCAAAGAGGCAATCGTAAGATAAGCAATAGGTTGATGAGCGATTAATGGACGTGATGTGCTGGTTGCATCTATGTCTGTTAATCGCTCATTTGTATAATTATTATACGCATAATGAGAAACTTTACAGTAGCAATTTGGAAATTGATTTCACCGAATGCCATCACGACTCGGCAGAACTCAAACAATTTTGGTTTGCTTTCACTGCTTTGGCAATTCTGTTCCTTCCTTTTTGTACCTCGTAAAGCAAACAGATTACCTAATGACTAACGATAATGGAGATAAACAAAGAATTTTTAGGCAAACTTTTTGAACAGGCTGTAGAAAATCCGCGCTTGCGTCAAAGCTACGACTTACGTACATCGTCAGATGATAACTCGCAACGTATTCTGAACGCATTGCTGCCAGGAACCATTGTTCCCATTCATAGACATCCAAATAGCAATGAGAATGTATTGTTGTTGTGTGGTAAACTTGTAGAGGTAATCTATGACGAAAATGGCAAGGAGAAAGAACGCATCCATCTTGACCCAACCATTGGGAATTATGGCTGTGTGATACCTCCTGGTGCATGGCATACTGTTGAAGTCTTAGAACCGTCTGTAATTTATGAGGCAAAGGATGGAAAGTATGGAGAAGATGGAAGTGAGACATTTGATGCTTTCAAAGCAAAGGTAGCGGAAGACAAAACAGCTCCTACATTCTCCAACTGTTTTGGCGACCTTAAAAAGAATATCGAGTATTTGATTGGCATGGAACGACTATCTGGTAGAATGGATAAGATAACTCCGCTCTATGTGTCGCGTATGTTGAATGTGTCATTGGAAGAGGTGGAGCGAGTGATGAAAGAGATGAATATCTAATCTTCTAAATTCATTTGTGCCCCGTTTTTAATGGGAAGCTAATGACTATATACTAAAATGAAGCAGAATAATTAGATGAAAGAATTTCCTGTAAATGGAAGAGATAAAGCGCATGAAATTGATTTGATGCGTAGATAATAATTTGTGGGAAAGACACAAATGAGAAAAGAAATACAGTTGTACGAATACCAGAAGGATATGTTACGGCAGATAGAGGATGCGTTTGTGACGCATCAATCTGTGATGGTGCAGATGCCTACTGGAACAGGAAAGACCGTTCTGATTTCGGAAGTAGTGAAGAGAGAAGAACGAAGAGTGAAGAATCCATGTGTGTGGATTGTGGTACATAGGCGTGAATTAGTAGAGCAGATAAAGGAAACGCTTGAAAGACGATTAGGTACTTCTCTTGATGCTGAGAGAGAGAAATCAAGCGTTATAGAAGTTTTCTCTATACAGTGGTTGACGAGACACTATCAAGAGCTGGAGGAAAGACCATCACTCATCGTGATAGACGAGGCACATCATGCCGTGGCTAAGACCTACGAAGAGGTGATGAACGCCTATCCCAATGCCAAGAAGTTGGGCGTGACCGCGACTCCATGCCGACTGACCAAACGAGGATTTACCGATTTGTTTGAAGTACTGCTGTGTTCCCACTCTATACCTAAATTTATCAAGGAAGGCTACTTGTCTGACTTTGACTATATATCGCTCAATCCTAATAGTGAAGACCAAAAGAAGATAGACGGATTAGAGAAGCGTGCCGCAGACGGTGACTATAGCATTGCAGAGATGCAGGAGGTGCTGGACTGCAAGCCATCCATTGAGCGGTTGTATCAGACCATAAAGGATTTTGCGGCAGGTAAGAAAGGCATCGTGTATGCCATCAATATAGAACACGCAGAGCATATAGCTGAATACTACAGAGAGCAAGGATTGGCAGCCGTGGCGATAAGTTCGAAAACACCGAAGGAGGAACGAAGGAGAATGATAGAACTGTTCAAGGAGGGAAGCGCAGGTAATAAGCCTTACTGTGCCTCATTAAGCCTTATTACGACTGTTGGACAAGACGAAACGCCGAAAGAAATTCAAATATTGGTGAATGTGGACTTATTCGGTGAAGGCTTTGACTGTCCCGATGTGGAGTTTATCCAGTTGGCACGTCCAACGCTGTCGTTGGCGAAGTATCTGCAAATGGTGGGGCGCGGACTGCGTGTAGCAAAGGGCAAGGAGTGCTGCACGCTGTTGGACAACGTGGGGCTTTACCGCCTGTTCGGATTGCCCACCACTGACTGGGATTGGAGCTGTATGTTCTTGGGACGACAAGCAGGAAAAGGCGATATCGTTAGAGAACGAGATATGTCCATACGCATATTGGGGACATTCAGCAGCAAGTATAAGTCAGATGATATAACCAATGACCGCCATACCGAAATGGTGGTGATAGCGCGCCATGACGAGCCTGATGTATCACAACGTCTGAGAGAACTGCTATATGTGTTCCGCACTACGCCACACATGGAGAAGATGCGGAGCGGCTATATGGGGGACGGACGCTATATCCGTACCGAAGAGCCGCAGGGACTGTATAATTCTACCAATAAAGTGCGCATGGGGTGGCAGTTAGTCAGTGAAGGTGAAAATGAAACCGCACGATATTGGCTATTGCACACCAACAATGAGCGCATGGTGTATGTGGGCAGGAAATATCCCTGGGACAGACAAACGGACGGCGTGACGGAGATGTACTGCTATGCCAACGAATACGCCTATAACGGATTGAAAGAGATATATGCCAATGAACCAGAATATATCACAGGTGGTAAGCGCAAGGTGCAGGAGCAGGGACTCATACGCAAAGACCGCTGGGGCGAGGAACACGTAGTGACTTATATGTACTACGGCGTAGGCAGAAACAAGGGCGAAGAGTTTAATGGTAAGGATGCCTATGTATGCGAACTTCTCAGTCAAGGTGAGTATGCCATCTGCAACAACAACCACCACATCATCCTCCACGGACTGAAACAGGTGCAACTGTCGGACGACAACGTCGCCAAGGTAGTGTTTCTCGGTGAGGACGAAACTATATGGGTGAACCTGTACACCATGCAGGAGTTTGAAAAGCGTCCCACAGTGGAGCGTGTAGGTTTTATGGAGATGCTGCGTGTAGGCTTCAACTACTATTTTTACAAGAACCGCCAGTTGGCTGGAATACCCATACAAGACTGGAGTTGTGTAGCCAACGACCATGTGTTTCTGTTCATGGAGCGGTATGTGATACTGAAAGGACAGACAGATACCGTGTTTCGTGTGGAGGGAGAATACAGAAAGGGCAACCAGTGGATGATGAAACTGAGGAATATGGGTGTGGGAGGAGCGAAAGGTGACAAGGAGATTCCCTCGGCTTGGATGCCGAGAGGGAGGAATACATAAATTATCAGAACTTTATATTAACAACAATAATGGTGGCTTTTCTGTCTGTTTTGAGAACACAGAACTGGAAACCCCACCGTTATATCCAAATATTACGAACCAAATCGTTACTAAAACATTAAGGCTCTGTAACGCTTCATGTGGGTAAACTCGGTTTAATAAACTGCAATTTATCTGCCTAATTGGGGGGCGGGCTAATTGG
>ERZ1023654.287-NODE-287-length-16017-cov-7.482584_pt1 | contig 16017 bp, 21 predicted proteins | sample MGYA00380338_ERZ1023654 | MGnify/ENA primary metagenome ERZ1023654 (study PRJEB33179, sample SAMN07448980) | human gut metagenome | biome: Human-gut; feature: Human associated habitat; material: Faeces | host: Homo sapiens | place: India: Bhopal | collected...
TTGTAGAACTATCTGCAAGAACATTTGTGAAACAATAAAATGCTCAGGTGATGCTGTTAAGAAAGACGACTCTAATGTATGTACTGGTACAGTAAGTTGTGGTACATCTGGTTGTCATTGTTCTAACAATCCTAACTGGCATCCATAAAAGCTAAATAGCAAACAATATAATTAAAAGGCAGTAAGCAATTATACTTACTGCCTTATTAGTATTTAATTAAATTGTAGATATTTCTCCCTAATTCTCAAACAATGATGCTGTACCCACATTGTTTAATAATTTTTAATGGACTTTTACTGTTACTGTATTTTTAGAGCACTGTATTGATTCACAAATGTTCTTGCAGATAGTTCTACAACCAGTAGTACCGCCACAGATAGTTTGACAGTCTGACTTCGTGTAAGATGCTCCTTTTGGACAGTTTACTGAAGTCCATGGAATAGAAGGATCTTCCCAAGCATACTGTTGATAGCCTTTTTTAGTACCTTCTTCACAAGTTTCTTGTTCAGGACAACTACCTGAACAAGTATATGTAGGAATTCCAGAACTTCTAACTACAAATTTACTACTCAATGTACAACCTTCAGGAACTTCTTTACAAGGATCATGTGATGTATACTCAAAACTATACCCAGGTTTTGCCGTGCAACAAGCTTCAGGAGCAGGATCGTCATAAACTTTTTCTTCAGAAATGTTGCCACACTGCTCGATGCCACAGCACTCTACGGTATTTCCGTCCAGAAAAATAAAAAAAACTCTAAAGTTTTACTACAAACTTTAGAGCTTTACTACCGAGTCAAGGTATTGAGTACATTATAAATCAGATTTCTTTCTTAGGTAATCGTCTTTAGATGTGCCATCTCTTTTCATCAATTCAATTAAGGTCAAAGGCATTTTACCTTTTCCTGACCAAAAACGTTTAATTCCGTTAACATCAACAAATTCATATTTGTAATTTGAAAGTACAGTATTAATATCACCATTGCAGAACTTAGACATTTCTTCAATAGGAAGTCCAGAAGCTTTAATTTTTTCTAATATTTCTAAAATTTGTTGTTGCTGTTTTGAATTTTCTAGTTCTTCTTTTTGAATTTCATTTTTTCTTTCTACAAGAATTTCTTGTAAGTTTTCAATAATCTTCTGAATGCGATCTGGACTATAGTCATATTCTCTAATAATCTTTTTTAAAACCTGCATTCTATCGAGAAAAGGAAGTGAGTTTCTTGTAGGAACTTTTTTTGAATTTTCTATATTTTCGTTAGTATCCATGATTCACCTATTGAGGATATATTGAAATTTATATTTCATATATTTTACATAAAAAACCGATTTTTTAGCATATTTAATCGGGGGTTATGTGAACCAACTTTCCTTAAATATTCATTTCAGACGGACGGAAATACCGTAGAGTGCTGTGGCATCGAGCAGTGTGGCAACATTTCTGAAGAAAAAGTTTATGACGATCCTGCTCCTGAAGCTTGTTGCACGGCAAAACCTGGGTATAGTTTTGAGTATACATCACATGATCCTTGTAAAGAAGTTCCTGAAGGTTGTACATTGAGTAGTAAATTTGTAGTTAGAAGTTCTGGAATTCCTACATATACTTGTTCAGGTAGTTGTCCTGAACAAGAAACTTGTGAAGAAGGTACTAAAAAAGGCTATCAACAGTATGCTTGGGAAGATCCTTCTATTCCATGGACTTCAGTAAGCTGTCCAAAAGATGCCTCATACACGAAGTCAGACTGTCAAACTATCTGTAACGGTACTATGGGTTGTAAAAAGATCTGTAAATATAGATGTGAATCAATACAGTGTTCTAAAAACTCTGTGACAGTAAAAGTACATTAAAATCATTAAATAAAGGCTGCATGCTCAATTGCAAACAGCCTTTATTTCTAATTGAATTAATAGACAGAATTTGGATTGCGTTTCTTTTTCATTTTTTTTATACCTTCATCAACTTTATCGCAAATATCTTGACCACTCATGCCTCCATCGCTCCAGTATTTATAACTTCCATTTAGATAATGATTAACATGCCCCTTATACAATAAAATAACATTAGGACAGTATTTTACATAAGTTTCTCTAAATCCTTTTTTATAAGCATTAATTATTTCATCTTTTCCATTAAAACAAGCCCATTCAGTTGTAATTACCGATCTATAACCTTTTGATGTTTCTCTCTGAACGCTTGATTTACAAATATAAACAATTGTTTGATTTTCTTTTTTCTTTTCATCATCAGCTTGCACACGTTCTTCATCAATGGCTGAACACAATCTTAGCTCATTACCATTCTGATCTTTAACACCGTTATTCTCACAACAGGTTACGGTATTTCCGTCCGTCAAAAGGCATAAAAAGCAAGTGACACAAGCAACAACCAAGCAATACTATTAAGCAAAATCTTCCAATCTTTATATATTGTTTTACTTAGGTTGTAGTCTATCTTGAGGTTTATTAGATTTATGTAAAAATAAGCTAATCCATAAATTACAGGAATAATACTCAAAGAGAGAAGCAATTTAGAATACACTGATAATACGTCTATATTTGTGCCACGCAGACAATACAGAATATAGATGAAGATAGATAAAGCAATTACAGCAATACTGCTCTTACGGCATTTTTGAGGGGTATAGAACAACAATGTTTTTCTTTCTGATTTTAGATGGTTTTCAATATATCTTTTTGAAACTACCATAAGTGAACACAATAGGAATACCTCAACAAAGAGAAAGACAGTCATTGAGTGACCTATTACCCAACAACCAGCAAATACTCTTAATTCAAATCCAGTAACAATGCAAAGCAGATCAACAAGAGCAATATTCTTTAGCATCAAGCTGTAAGTTACCATTAAAACGAAATATATAGAGATTAAGTAGCTTACGTGAATATTCAACTGCAAAGCTATGAACAACGACGCTGAAGCTAGAATTAGGCTAATTACAAAGGCTTTTTGAATTGATATTAAACCACAAGCTATAGGTCTCTTAGAATTGCTTGAATGCTTACGATCTTTCTTGAGATCAATTAAATCATTAACAATATAAATTGAGCTTGATATTAAGCAAAAGCTAATGAAAGTCAAAGTACATAAAATTGCATTCTTAAAATTGTCTAAAGCAAGTCCGAAGAAAGCTGGAAAGAAAATAACAATGTTTTTAAGCCATTGTTCAGGACGAAGTAGATATAAATAATTCTTTAAATTTGATATGTTCATAAACTGAAGTTATCAGTTCATAAAATAAAGTTGTTTTCATTGTGGGGATAAGTTCATCGGACGGAAATACCGTAGAGTGCTGTGGTATTGAACAGTGTAACAATATAGCTGAGGAGAAAGTTTATGAAGAGCCTGCTCCTGATGCTTGCTGTAAAAACAATGCGGCTTACAGTTTTGATTACAAGGGATTTGTACATAATGAAAAAGATTCACCTTGTAAAAAAATTCCTGATTACTGTAATTTTAGTATCAATACATTGAAGTATGATCCAATGGTAAGTACAAGCGGACCTGCATATCATTGCTCAGGTTATTGTCCTGAAAAGAAAGTTTGCGAAGATGGTGTAAAAACAGGTTATCAGCAATTTGCTTGGGAGAATAAAGCAGGCTGGTCATCCTTAAAATGTCCTCCTGATTCTGTATATAAAAAGCAAGAATGTCAGGCATACTGTGGTGGCACTACTGGTTGTATGACTATCTGTAAAAATATTTGTGAAAGAATAACATGTTCAAGTGATACAGAAGCTGTAAAAAATAAAAATGAATGTACTGGAACTGTAACCTGTAGCTCTTCAGGTTGTATATGTTCTAACAATCCTAACTGGCATCCATAGCTAAATAACAATGATAATAAAAAGGCAGTAAGCTTAATGCAAACGGCCTTTTTTATATCAGATGAATTAAGATTTAGTGACAGTCTGTATGACAGCCGGTTGTGCCTCCGCAATATGTTGTGCAGTGTTGTCCTCCACCTCCATTACTTCCTGTTGCACCTCCTGAACATCTCCATCCTGAGGCAGGGATTGACTGAACACAAGCATATCGGTATCCGCACATTTTCTTATCAGGACCTGTAGTGCCATTAGGTATATAGCAATAATCATCTTGTCGTTGGATGTTATAAGGACAAATTGACTTTACATAGTTATAGTCTCTAGAGGTTAAGATTACATTTGATTTAAATATTGTAGCTTGACAACAATATTCGCTGGAGTACTTTGTTGTGCATTCTGTTTTAGTATGGCAACCTGTAGTATCACAAGATCCCATAACTTTTTTACAGTCTCTGTAAGAATAATTTCTCCATTCGCATTTATTTGCTGTATCTTGATATACCTTTTCTTGCTCTATAGCACCACATTGGTCTATGCCACAGCACTCTACGGTATTTCCGTCCATCGGGATTAATTGTCCCCATAAATAAGCCATAAAAGTTCTCTGATAATTCAAAATTTACACATTTCAAGGAGACTTTTTATGAAAGACCAAGTTGTAGTTATAGGTGCAGGTATTATGGGATTAACAACAGCATATTACCTATCAAAATCTGGATATTCTGTAACCGTATTAGAAGCATCAGATCGAGTAGGAGGAATGGCTCAGACCTTCACTTTAGAAAATGGAAGCAATGCAGACAAGTTCTACCATTATTTTTGTCATGGAGATCATCACTTATTTAAGTTACTAGGAGAACTGAATTTAAAAGAAGATTTACTCTTTACCAAACAAAATACAGGATTGATTTATCTAAGACCTCAGTTTGATGAAATTTGTATAAGCGACTTTTATGGAGGTCTTGATCTGCTAGCCTTAAAAGAATTAACTGCTACTGATAAATTCAGATTTATTCTTCATTCTTGTATAGCAAAATACAAAGACATCACTGCAAAAGATGATTTAGATACAGCAATTGAGAATATCGTCAAAATTGAAGGTTCCCATTGTTATGATTTTTTATGGGAGAGCCTTTTCCAAAAGAAGTTCTATCAATATAAGACAATTATTTCAAAAGCTTGGTTAAATGCTCGTTTAAAAAGAGCATTTACCAGTAAAGGCGTATGTTCTAAAAGTAAATATGGAATAATGCGCAATGGCATTGATTCAATTTTTAAAGAATTAAGACAGAATATCACCAACTTTGGTGGCAAAGTAATCTGCAATAGCAAAGTAACAGAAATAAAAAATCTTAACCATAAAGTAAAGAACATTAACTTTTTATATAACGGTTTTCCTTCAAATATACAGGCAAAATATGTTATTTCGACTATTCCTCTTCCTTACTTACCAACAATAATAAAAGGCCTAAGTCATGAAGAATATAACCGATTATCTTCAGTTAAAAACATAGGTTGTATTACTGTAGTATTCAACTTAAAAGAACCTTTATCTAAATATTTTTGGACAAATGCCAATATGCCTAACTGGCCTTGTCCGGGTATTGTTGAATTTTCACACTTTCCTTATCAACAGGGAAATCTAGTATATTTTCCTTTATATATGCCTCATGATCATGCCTTATGGTCAAGTTCTGACGAAAAACTGGTTAGTCTATGCTTGGGGTGCATGAATGATGTTAATGACACAGAAATTACTGAATACCGTGTTTTCAGATATGAATTTGCTCAACCAATATTCGATGTAGGATTTAATAAACTTATTTCCACATACAAAACATCTATTCCTAATCTATTTTGTGCAGATACCAGCTTCTCTTATCCTAATGACAGGTGTATGAATGAAAGTATCAGAATTGCCAAAGAATTATCAGACTTAGTAATATCACAAAAGAACAAATAAAACATGAATAAAACAAATTTATTGCAAAAAGCAACAATGTGGATTTGTGTCGCATTGTTAATCTTTTACGCATTTCCTTATACAGCTTCTACGATGGTAGCAGGACAAGAGTCTTCATGGGCTTTTATGATGAATTTTGCCATTGAAAGAGGATGGAAATTTGGAAGAGATCTATTTTTTCCGTATGGACCTCTAAACTTTTTAATTACTCCTTACAACATAGGTAATCAGCTGTATTGGTCTATAGCTATTTATACCATGCTATATGCTTTATATGGCTATATGGTAATAGCCTCAGTAAAGCAAAAAGCCCAAAATACGGTTAATGCTATTTTACTCATAATTGCCTGTCTGCTAATTGAACCTCATGCTATTACAGGAGAAGTATTCATTATTCAAGTAATGATGTTGATGATGTACTGGATCTACTATCGTCAATCATCTTTAATGGCTTTATTTTATGCAACATTAACCGCTATGGTATTCCATGTAAAAATTCTCGAATTTTACATAGCAGTTTCAATGTTATTGGTATATTTGATTTTCGCAATAAAGAACAGACATTCATCAAAAACTGTTTCGGTAATGTTCTTGTCACTTCCTTTAACTCTGGTTAGCTACCTGATTTACAACCCATCTTTATATGATTTTGGACAATTGTTAGTTGGTGCTTATGAAATCTCACAAGGACAAACAATTGATCACTCTTATTCTTTTGAAAGCTTCTATGAGTGGACATGGGTATTCGTTCCTTTATTTTTAGTGTTTTGGAGCGGTTCTATATACTATCTTTTCAAAGCAGATAAAGATAGCGTTCCTTTATATTTAATTCTTTCAACAACACTGTATTTCTTTTTTAAAGAAGGTTTTGTACGACATGGAGGCTATCAGTGTTTTCTTGGTTTTGCTCTGTTTTTAACAACACTAATTTTGACAGTAAACTTTGATCAATTTACAAAATTTAAGACAAAATTATTTTATTGCTCATCAGTTATGGTTGCAATTTCATTAGGATACAGCTATTTTACTCAGGGAATTGTTAACCGTTGGGATCTAAGAAGTACTGATTTAGACCAAATTCTATTAAGTAATTACACAGACACTGTAAATCGTATTAGTGAAGACGAATACGTCAATAAAGGCAATATTCATGCATTATCACAAACATTAACAGATAAGTTAAAAAGATACAACTTTCAGGCGCCTAATAGAGTTATAGATTTGTTTCATACTTTTGATGAATACAAGTCTGCTTTTGCAGATCATGGTCAAAAACTTGCAAAACTCGAAGGTAATGCAAAATCTGTTATTGGCAATAGTTCCTTTACTGAATACTCAGGAGAACTTACATACGCTTATCACGATAAGAATTTTAAAATTATGCCCGGAGTTCAAATTCACAATAGTTACACTCCTTGGTTAGATAAAAAAAACTATGATTTCCTTATGGGAAAAGAAGCTCCTGAATACATTATCTATAAAGACACTTCAACCGATGACAGATATGTAAACATCGAAGTTCCGGCAACATTTCAGGCCTTAAAATTGAACTATGAATTGACTAATTACAGTGTCACCGGATTCTATGATTATGGATTAAAATATCCTGCCAAACTTTTTAAAAGAAAAAATAAAACAAGTGGATATATAGCAAGTAAAGAGTCTTTTAAAGAAGAAACTATCTCAAAATATGATTTCGTTAAAATTCCTGAAGATGCTGATTACATGTCTGTAGAATATATTTCAACGCTAAAGACCCTTTTGGCAAAATTATTTTGGAAAGTTCCTGAAATACGATTAACATCCTATTTTCCTGATAAGAAGAAAGAAGACTATAGATCAGGAAATATTGTTATAGATAATTTAAGTACTCCTATTGAGATTAATGATCTTGCTTACAAACTTCAATATTTTGATAAAAGTAGAAATTACTTCTATGGGGTGAAAGACCAAAAGCTTAAATACATCAAATTCTCAGGAAAAGGCTTAGATTACATAGGCAATATCAAGCTGAAGTGGTATAAGAAGGAACTATATAAATAGAAATAAATATCCTCAGTTTTGTAGGCTGAGGATACAAAAATTACTTTTTCTTGAAGAAATCTCGAATTTTTTCATAAATTATCACAACCAATCCTATCGCTAAAACAATAGGTAAGAAAGGCATAAGATAATTTAATAAAGGCCCTCCCGGAGAATGCATTGGACTCGAAAAACATCCACTTAATAAAAACAATAAGCTAATAAAAACTAAAAAATTTTTTAATTTCATAAAATTCCATCAAATTTGTTATGGTGAGAATGTACTAATTCATTATATAAAAGCTTTCGTAGGACGGAAATACCGTAGAGTGTTGCGAGAATAACAATGTTAAAGATCAAAACGGTAACGAGCTAAGATTATGTTCTGCTATTGATGAAGAAAGAGTGCAAGAGGATGAAAAGAAAAATCAACAAACTCGTTGGTACTCTTCTCTTTACAGTACCCCCATGTTTGGGGAAATGCGATATGAGGTTAACAGGGAATTTGGTTTCTGTGTCCAAAAAGACGGTACGACAACTAATCTTATAGAGACTCTTTCAAAAGAAACAATATGTGTTCACAAAGAAGGCTTAAATAATAAATTTTCACGTGGTATAGGATGTAATTATTTTATAAAACAAAGTGAATGTAATGCCAAAGAAAACGTAGATGTTGGATTTTGCGGTGAAGTATTTGATGGAAGCCTCGATGATGAAAAATCTCTTATTACAAAATATAATAAATTGTTAAATAAATGCTACTCAAAAAATCCAAATAATTACAATATTAAGAATCAATCTGATATTGACTGTGTCAAAGCAATTATTTGCTTAAAAAGCATTCTTATAACAAATACAAATGATTGGAATAGTGGTATTTCTCTTTCTACTTCTACTTCTTTTGATTTTAAAAATTAGAGATAAAAATAATTAAAAAAAAGGCAGTTTGCAATTAAGCTTACTGCCTTTTAATTATATTGTTTGATATTTTTATGGATGCCAGTTAGGATTGTTAGAACAATGACATCCTGATGTGCCACAACTTACTGTACCTGTACATTCGTTGTCATCTTTTTTAACTGTTGCGTTATCGTCTGAACATTTTATTTTTTCACAAATATTCTTGCAGATAGTTCTGCAACCTGTAGTTCCTCCACAAATGGTTTGGCACTCTCCTTTTTTGTAGGTAGCTTCTGGAGGACACTGTTCAGGATTCCAGTTTGATCCTGATGCGGTTGTTTGCCAGACAAATTGCTGATAGCCAGTTCTTATGCCGTCTGTACAATGCTCTGATTCTGGACAAGAAACAGAACATGTCCATTTTGGAGGTTGCCCCGTACCTGATTCAGTAGGTCCTGACTCTTTAATTATGCAATCTTTTCTAGAAACCAATTCCTGACAACTTTTACCGTTTACAGGAGTTGTAAATTCGTCACTATAAGCTGCAATTTTGGTACAACAAGCATCTTTTGCTGGCTCCTCATAAGTCTTCTCTTCAGAAATGTTGCCACACTGCTCGATGCCACAGCACTCTACGGTATTTCCGTCCAAAACTATTATAAAGCTCTAACTATTATTACAAGCAATGCTATTAATCAGATTAATAACCATATTATTTTTATTGATTTTTAAAGAACTTTTTACAATTTGTAAAAAATAATATGTACTTTTAGAAATATTCAGATAGAATGGCATAAATATCAATTTTCTGTTTTGTTACAGAACGTTTAGCTAACGAAATAAGCATTTTTCTGTAGAGGCCTACAGACAAATTTTGGAAAGTTTTAGCTCGGGTAGAGAACTAAATTCAGGTCCAACAGTGCTATGTTGGGGAAATGTAGCATACACAGATGTAGGAATGTATCTTTGATTATCCTTATTTGTGTTATGGTTGAAGTGCCCCGTATAAACAAGTGGTATGACATGTGTAAATAACATGCCGTGAACAACCAACATTGGCTGAATTGGTGTTATTGTTACTCTGAAAGGTAATACGTTCCGCCCTTGGTGCCAGCCAGATGGTAAGTAAATAAAGAAAGCCTGCAACTGTCAACGGATCACATGACACTTCAATCATTTAAAAAAATTATAAAATCAAATTTTCACCTCTATAATCCATAAAATTCACAGACTCCTAAAGTTACTATTCTCAAATTATCAATTTCTAATCCGTCATATAACCCCTTAATCTGTAAAATAAGCTATAAGTAACAGGTCATAATCTCCTATACCATAAATCACAATACAGGAGTAAAAAATATGACTGATACAGTCAAGAATGAAGATGTTCTATTATCAGAGCGTCAGAAAGTACAACAGCAAATTGCAAAAGATCGCCAGCACGCTGAGCAGAGAAGAGAAGCAGCATTAAGACGTGAAGAGAGAATTGCAAAAGACAAGCAAAAAATCCCAACAGAGTTTAACGCTCGCAATACTACTTTAATTCCTCAGTATATTCGCTATCTGGTTCAGGATATGATCATCAAGTTACCACTTGATACACCTAAGATTAAGACTGTAGCTTTTGACAACTATGAACACGTAGGTAATGCAACTTATGCAATTACTGCAATCTTACCAGTAACACAGTCACGTGCTAAGGTAGAGGAATTACGCAGAGCAATTGAAGAAAACTTAAGACTTAACGTAAAAGAGGTTGTTGTTAAGCAGGTACAGTATGCCCAGAAGATGTTAAAGCAGATGCCTACTACCAACATCGACGACATCATTACACGTTCAGAGCCAACTATTCAGTTCAAGTTCAGATCACGTACACCTGATTCATCACAGTTCTTAAACTGGTGTTATCAGGCTGATATGGCTGCTTTAACCTTATTAAAACTAACTCATTTAGGTTTAATTTCAGAAACAGAATATCTTGAAAGAGTAGATACTATGGCAAGAGGTTTACGAAAGTATGCTGCCTTTGTCTATGAGTCAAGAAGAACTGCCTTTGAACATCTAAAGGAATTAACCAAGACCGATGAGCAGACTCAGAAAGAGTTTAATCAGGTTCAGTCAGACGTTAAAGAAAAGGCCAACATTGAACTTAACGATGAAGGTGAGCTAAAAGAGATGGCAAATCTTGACAAAGAAGATCAAGAAGGCGAACAAAATGAAGACACTGCAACTGAGCAGACTTCATCTGAAGAATAAATAGATTTAATAATCTCCTATGTAAGGTAAAATTCTCTACTAGCAATAGTAGGGAATTTTTTTATCAAAACAAATCTAAAAAAACAAGTTTCCACGACGTGGAAAAAAGAGCCTATTTTACGAAAAAACAATAAGTTAAGTTCAAAAGTCGGTCAAAATTACATGAATTTTAGGCATTATTCCACTCTTAAATGATCTTAGATGGTCTTAAAAAATCTTACTTACAAGTAATCTTTACCCCAAAACACACTTTATCAGGTAGTAATTTTCAATAAAATAATTTCATATCTTTACAGTGATTGACTGTACGTTTTCCTAATTTCGTTATAATTAGATAATTCTCAAAAGTGAAATGCTTTTGAGTGTCCATTCTTAGAAATAAGAATGGATAAGAGGAATCGCACCTCTATAAAAAATATTATTCCTTATGACAGAAGGAATAGTTCGACATCAGCATCTAGCATGAGTGTTTTTAGACCTACTTTAGGTAGGACTTAAAAAGTAAAAACATCATGTGAGGACCTTGATAAGTATGCCAATACTTATTAAGAGAACAGTCGAATAAGATAGGCTATGGTAGAAAGGTGAGATTTGCAGGTTGAAGTGCACTCACTACCGAAAATCACCTTCAACAAAGCACACAGCACTGTCAGTAATGATTTTGGGAACTGTGTGGTATTCGAGGATGAACTCTCGAATAAAATTCCCTAGCAGATTGGTCGTCTGTGCATGGTTATCCATGGAGAGTTTTATGTTCGCTCTCATTTTTATCAGAAGAGTTGGTAGGCCTCCAACCACCCGTGTGTCTCGTTTAAGGAGTCTTCTTCAGTACATAATTTTATGTATATAGCTTTATGTATTGGAGATTGTTGGCAACTACCAAGAGGGTAGTAAAGTGTTGCTAGATCACCAGTAAGAACATTTTGTTCTTACTGTGTTCTCTAAACTCAAATCTTCTTAATCACCCCATATTCAAGCCTTTCATATACTCTTTCTTAATACAATAAGTTCATTCTTTCATTTTATTGTTTAAAGGAAATCAAAATGGAAAACGAACTCTTTAATAATTTGTCCTATATTGAAATTCTTTTCATTATTGTGTCATTAGGTTGCTGCCTCTTTGGCTGGAAAATCATGTTCTACCAAAAAAAGGCAAATTTAGCTATAGCTCTTCTATTCCATAAAGAAGCTATTTCTGAAGATATTAAAGCTGAAATTCAAAAGATCTTAATAGGTAAAGATAAATAATCAAAGAAGAGGTAACAAACATGAATTGCACTTTAGATCTTATTTCAATCGTAATGTTATTTCTGCAATTATTTGCAATTTTTATCGTCTTAAATGGTCTTAAGAATACAGAAAGAATGGAATGTGCTTTACTGAAATACGTAATAGACGGCAGATTAACAGAGAAACAATTTATTAAATACAGAGAGCTTATTTCAGCGCATTCATACAAAGAATTAAAAGATCTTTACAAAAAAGAATGTAAATCAAAATAATCCCTAAACATGTGTCAATGGTAATTTGACTTTATCTCCTGCCTAAACAACAGGAGATTTTTTTATTCTTTAAAGCAAACTTAATGTTTACACCTTATCAACAAAGAACTAATCAAAAACAATCTTAAACTAAAATCATCATTCAGCTTCTGCTGACGTTCCTAGATAACGTTATATCTAATAACTTAGCAACAGCATCGTACCTTTGAAATTGCAGTTGCTTATTTTCCTAAAGGGATAACTTCCCTTTACGGGAACGTTGTCTTCTTAGGTTTTAAGTCCAAGGAGGACATTATGATTATTGAAAATTCATTTGATCTTACAGGTCATTCAGACTGTTTTTATGAATATAATGATGAATATGGGCTTCTTAAGGTTCATGTTCAATCTTGCAATATTTACCTAGATCCTGAGGATTGGGATAACTGGATAGAGACTATTTATACAAAAACTCTATCTAAAGCTCAATACACACAAAAAGAGCTAGATGATATTGCTATCAAAGTTCTGAAGAAGCATTGCGTAAGGATTGACTACCTTCAGTAACAATCAATCCTTATAAGCTCGTTTAACTGTTTTATTTAGTTAAGCGGGCTTTAATTATTCCTAATAAACAACCTTAAAACAATTACAGTTATAGTTATAAACTCTCACTTTACACCTCAACTATACAAAAAAAATTATAGCAATTTTAAAATAAGATCATATTTCAGGTTTACCTGACGTATAAGATGACGTTACATCTATTTCCTTCTGTATATAACGTTATATACAGTCTTTTCCCGAACAGGGGACATCAATCCCTTGTACAGGGAAATTGTATGTCTTCTAAGTAGGATTTTTAGCCTTGGAGGGCATTCTAAATGAACAATTCTTTAGTTTTAACATTAAAAAATTCAAAAAAAGTTACTCTTATTGGATATATAAGAGGTTATGAGGACGAACAGACAATTTATGATTGGGACGAGCATTATGTTAAGATGTACGTCCCAGAATATCACCTTCTAATGAGTTACTATTCAAATTGCGGTAGAGTTCGTGATCCGCAGATAGAAAAAATACCAAATCTCGATTATATAATCGAGAAGAAGTATTATTATCCTGAGGAAGGGGACTCAGAAAAAGGAATCATAAATCGTGAGTACTTCGACGACATGGGTTGCCATGTTCCTAAGGGTACTCCCGACGTCTACCCTGAAGTTACGGTCCAAATGACTTCAGATGACATCGAAAGATGTCTGAAATATTTTTTGGATTACATTGAAGTTTCTTCAATTGAAGAACTTCTTCAAGAAAGTGACGATGAAGGAGAAGATGAGGCTCCTGAAGAAATTCAGGCAGAATAGCCTCATAGAGTCTTGGCCAGTTAACTACTGGTCAGGGCTTTCATATTTAATTCAACACAAATCACACCTATAGTTACAAACTCTTACATAACCCCATTTCCATACAAAAAAAATTATAGCCACTTTAAACTAAAACTATCTTTTCAGCATTTGCTGACGTAACCGTTGATACGTTAATTCAACATCAAATCGTTATACAAATTTGTATAACGTCTCTCTTCTCCTCAGGAGACACAAGTTCTCCTAATGGAGATGTCTTTGTTGTCTTCTGAGGATTTAATAGCCACAGGAGGCTAAAAATGTTCTGCTTAAATCATAAGGTTTTTATTAATAAAGAGTTAGCCGGTGAGGTTAACTTAATATTTAAAGATTTGCATTCTGCTCAGAGCAGAATGCATAAAATTTTAACAATTCTACAGGAGGAGCTTTGGGCTTCTCCTGTAGAGGAGAAATTGTCAGCCTGGATTCAGGCTGATAATGATTTCAACCAATCAGAATATCACGAGTTTATGATTACAAAAATGTAATCTAAACCCGTGACACAAAGTCCGTACCTACTGAGTTATTCAGCAAGGGCGGACTTTTTTTTATTTCTATTTTTCTTTCGTTTATTCCTATCTTCATATTTACTACCTGATGTTAATTTTATTATTCACAAGGATTATCAATGAATAAAACATCAGATTCTGAATTTTTAAAATCTATCAAAAGGGTAAAACGTTCACCTAAATTAGGTCTTATTTATGAAATCTACAGGAAGGAGCAGGAACTAACGCTTTTTACCAATACGTTAAACAGACAGAAGAAAGTTTGGATTAAGCATCTAGCGCCAATTCAAGATATGAGAATAGACAGAATGGAGCCACTGTATATTCAGCAAAGAATTTTAAAACCAATATTTATAGAAAAGAAATATTCAACCTGCATATACGTTGCAAGACTGCTTACCGTACTATTAGACTTTTCTGTAGCCTGTAACATCATCTCTATCAATCCAGTAAAAGAAATTTTTACATTACCTCTGTTAAAACGTGCAACACAGCAACAGAGTAAGATGAAAGAACATCGTGCTACTCTTCCTTATGACAGATTAAGAACCGAGCTAATGCAGGTAATTAAGTGTTTTCATAAAAATGCCGGTACAAGACGACAGTTACTTTTAGAAATATCATTAAGAACCATATTAAGGCCAAGAGAGGTTACATCACTTAAAATCAGTGATCTTGATACTGAAATGCACACACTTACCGTGTATAACACTAAGACCTTAGCAAAGTTTGTAATACCAACATCTAAAAGACTGGAAAAAGCCTTGATACAGGCTCATTCAAACTATGGCAGCACAACTCATAACTGGGTGTTTTCAGGTATTAAAAAGAAAGATCAGCCGTTATCATCTCAATCATTGAATAGAGCTTTAAAAGACTTAGGCTACAAAGATAAGTTATGTGCTCATGGAATACGTTCTATTGCCAGTAACTTCTTTGCTGCTCATTCAGATAAAATTCACCCGTGGACTGCTGAAGCTATGTTGCAACATTCTGTAGGAACTGCTGTAGCAAGGGCATACAGACGTGATTCTTATTTTGCTGAAAGAGTAAAAGCAGGGCAAATTTGGAATGAATGGCTCGATGGTATTTACAGACAGTTAAAAATTGATATAGACTAATTTCATAAGAAGAGTTTTGTAATAAAACTCTTCTTATTTGATTTACGCTTTACACTGGTTAGATTTAAAGGTATCAGGTTATGCAAATCTTCATTGCAACAACAGTTACGATTATGATGTTAGGCTTTCCTATATTTTTACTGTTTGTGTTCTGGCACCCAGAGACTGCTACAATCAAAGAAGATAAGCAAGACAACAAGAATGTTATGTATTGGAGATAAGAATGCAGATATTTATCAGTATTGTTGTATTTCTAATGGTTGTAGGTGTGCCTGCTTTCTTTACTGGGCTGTTTTGGTACAGTAATCAGGAACAAAAAGACAAGAACAATAAGCATGTAATGTACTGGAGATGAGAAAACAAAAGCACAACATACTGAAACTGAAGTTTGCTGGAGAGCACTATGGTAATCGACTATATTTTTGCTGTAATCATTGTTATCGGTCTATTTGCAACTATGGCCTGGATTGTCTTTCCTAAATAATCACACTTTACCCCACAAAACACTATTCATT
>ERZ1023654.291-NODE-291-length-15741-cov-55.628007_pt1 | contig 15741 bp, 18 predicted proteins | sample MGYA00380338_ERZ1023654 | MGnify/ENA primary metagenome ERZ1023654 (study PRJEB33179, sample SAMN07448980) | human gut metagenome | biome: Human-gut; feature: Human associated habitat; material: Faeces | host: Homo sapiens | place: India: Bhopal | collected...
GCAACAAAGAAAATGAGGTAATGAACATGAAATTTGATACAAGCATTTTTGAAAATAATGATCCCGAATTAGCAAAGCAAGTGAAAGAACTTGCAAAATATTTCAAGGGCAAAAAAGTAGTTCGTCTTTCGTGGATTAACGCAAAATATATTGTTAAGCGTTCAAAAGTAATTATTTATGAAATGGGTGTTTTTGTGAAAAATAAGGCAGATAAGGTATATTATAAATATTTTATCAATGAAGCAATGAAAAACTTCAGACCATGGCGTTATATCCATATTATCCGTCATGCTAATAGGTTTTTTAATTCATGTGGTCTCATGCGAGGCCGCTTGATAAAGAATGAATAATATTTTGTTTTTATTCAATCAATCAATTAATCAATCAATTAAGGGAGTTGTAAAAAATGAACAAAGAAATGATAAAATTAATCAACACATTAGAAATTATTGAAATGAATAAGCAAGAACTTTTACAAAGTGATTGTGACGATTACGATCAAATAACACAAAATTTAGTTGATTTGTTTGTAAGGTCAAAAGATTTGAAAGAATCTGTAGTCAAGGTTCTTACTAGAATCAAGCATGAGAAAAGGGGGATTAAGTAATGGGCTTTGATACTTCATTATTTAAGGCGAACGATCCCGAATTAGCACGTAAAATCGAAACCTTACCGATCGGGTTCGACGGTATGGATGAGGTTAAGATCTCATGGATCGACGCTAAAGCACTGATAAAAGACGGCAGCAATAGCTGGTCTGAACTGTTCCATTTCATTTATATGTGCCAAAACGGCCGTGAAAACGTGCCGTATTATCGGTACTTGCAAGAAATGGCTATTGAAAACGGTGAGTTCAGATCGTTTTTGAAAGTGTTGCGTTTATGCAATCATTTTTACTATGAGGAAGGTTACGACAGTGTACGCGTTGTATATTATGCAACGCTAGAAGCCGAACACATGATGTAAGCGAGGTATAAACATGAGTAAATCAAAAGTATTAACAGTTTTTTTTGATATTGAAACGCTCCAGTATAACACTGGTGCGAAAAAACCTAGTGACCGTAAAGTCATTGATTATGTATGCACGATGATCTATGACGATGAAAACGGGGATAAGGTGATGATTAATTTTAACTCAATAAAATCAATGATCGATTATCTTTTAAAATTAAATTATAAAAAGTTTAAATTAGTAGCGCATAACGGCGGCCGTTACGATTTTCACTTTTTGAGAAAAACACTGATTGATTATTATGGTATGAACATCAAAAATAAGTATCAGCGCAATTCAGATGTACATGAATTGCAAACAGTGAAGAAAGACCTGAAAGGCGACTACATGCTTGAAAGTCGCGTCAAGGCAAAAACTAATCTTGATCTTGATTTTAAGATCAATGGTAAAGAATTTTTAACTGAAGATAGCTTACCAAAGTTTCAAGCTTCAATTGCAACTTTGGGAAAACTTTTGTTTCACCATGGAATTATTGAAAAACAAGATGAAAAACTTGTATATGCATATACAAGATATGATCGTAAGATTGATTTTTCTGATCTGAAAGCCCGTCAATATGCCGATCTTGTTTATAACAACTTATCACCATACGCATTAAAGTATGTTGGCAACGATACGAATATTTTGTATCTTGCGTATAAACATTATAATATTTTGTTTCCGGGCTTTGATATTTCCAAAAGGTCATTAAGTCAGAATATTTTGAACGCGTACAATAAGAATAATTTATCAAATATCCAGCTTTTAAACACATATAGGTTTAACGTGAAAAAAGCCGAAAAACTGAATTATTCTGATTATGAATTTGGCGACCGTAATTTGTATGACTATGTACACCGTTTTTATAAAGGCGGCTTAAATGTGTATAATGATCGTTATGTCGGAAAGATTGTGACAGATCTTGTTCATTTTGACCTTAACTCATCTTATCCATATGTTATGGCGACGGAAAAAGTACCAACGTTTATTAATCGTGGTATTAGCGAGGGCGAAGTTGTCCTTGACAATGAATATTATTATATGTTAGAAGTAACACGAAAAGAATTTAATAACTTATTGCGTCAGATTAAAAGTTCACAGATTAGAAAATATCTGAATAAATATTTCAACAATTCATATGATTGTGTTTATATATCTACACCGCATATTGAGTTGTTAGAAAAGTTTATCGGCAGACCAATTACAAAATTAAATGTTAAAAGCGGTCTTGAATGGAATAAAGAATATTTTGGGGCGCGTGATATACTTAAAAATTTTTATCAAAAGAAAACTGACGCTAAAAAGCAAGGTTTATCATATGGTGAAATATACGTTACAAAAGTATGTCTGAATGGTATTTACGGTATACCAGCTTTACGCGCAAGGTTTAACTTGTTTGAATGGAATGGACATGAATATCAAAATGCAATAAATGGTTTTAAAAATCGTGAAAGAAACATTGCTTTTGCGTCGTCAGTGACGGCGTATGCAATTCGTAATCTTTTAAGCCCGTTAGCAAATAATGTCAGCGGAATTGATAACGGCTTTGTTTATGCCGATACGGATTCAATTTTCTGTAGGAGCACATATTTCAATACGATCAAAGATCGAACCAGGTTCGATAAATATGAATTAGGTGCGTGGGATATTGAACACGATCAAATTAAAAAAATGGTGGTACTTAATCATAAGAAATACTGTTTGCTAAACAAAGATGACGAGATTGAAGTTCATTGCGGAGGTGTACCGCTTGATACGTTTGATCTTAATATGAGTTTTGAACAGTTTGTTAAAACGCAATTTAGCGATGGTGTTCAGATGTTGGTTAAAAAACACTCGTACACGAAAACGGGGACAATTGCTATTTATGAAGCACCTACAGTTCTTAAACAAGGCGCAAAATATCTTAAACCCGATGAGTTAAATTCTAGAATATGTTATAATATGAGTATGGTAGTAGGTAATGAAAAATTTACTGACATTGATGATAAGGGAGGCGTTTTATATATTGAAACACCATATGGAAGTTGTAGTTTGAATGATCTCAATCCAGTTGAATATGAAACTGGTAAAATGGATTTAAATGTTTTAATTAATAAATATAAAGTATTTAAGAAAGGGTTATATAATGAAACTAACTGAAATACAACTTTTAAAAAATACACCTTTTACTGACTTAGTAAATACAATTCATTTTGAAAGTGATACTGAACGGGATCTGTTTTTTGACAGCCACTATGATAAAATCACATTTGAAAACAAGTTCGACATGGTAAAAGACAGACTGACAATTCAAGCGCCCTTATCACCGGGGCAAACATATGGCGTCAATTACGCCCGTTTTAGAAGCGAATATGATAACAATAAGTGGTACTACTGTTTTGTTACTAATTGCGAATATGTAAATGATCGTGTAATGAACGTTTACATGATGATAGATACAGTCATGACGTTTTTGCAAGGGGACTTTACCCCTTTTTTGTCGAATGTGCAAGTGTTAAGACAAAGTTTGAATATGTCAAGTTTCAGCAAATATAAAGATTATCTGTTAACGAACAGTGACGTTTTAAAGTTTCCAAAGCGTTACAGATATCAAGCATTGCAAGGTTGGAAAGAACAATGTGTTGTTTTTACATCGTCAGTATCTTTAGCAAGTGACTTTGGCAACGAAGACAATCCAAAACTTAGAACATCAGCCGGACAAACATATGATAGCGTTGTAAGCCCGGTTGATCTTTACTTATGTTCATCTCAAAGTGTTTTCAGTAGTATTATGACGGTACTATCAAATTATCCGTGGATCAGTCAAAACATCAATAATGTTGCGATCGTGCCGGCCGACATGGTAGATCAAAAAGACTTTGAGAATTTTCACAGTGAAAAAACACCAGCCCTTAATCAAATTGGTTTTTATCAACTGAAAAATGGCGGCAAAACAAAAACACAAAAACTTGAACAAATATCATCAACAATGGATCAGATAAATGAACGTTTATTTGGAAATGAAAATGTTCCCGAATTTGTAAAACGCGAAGAGTACGGCAACTTGACGCTTACTGACTGGAGCGGCCAAACTGTAGATTATAACCCGGCTTTTCTGCCCAGCGACGGTTTGCAAGTGTTTGGTCAGTCAACTTTTGGATATCATAATGAGATACGCGTTTTTGCCGATCGTTATCAGTCCGATCAAGAAAATTCGATTGATGGTCTATGGCGTGGTGCATACACGATGAACGGACTTATTTTTGATCAATTTGACGATATACCGGTACTTGTTGATAATTATAAATTATCGTATGCACAAAGTGCGCACCAAAGAGCTTTGGCTAATTCTAAAACAATCAGCGGTCGCCTTAATCAGATTACAGATCCTAATTCATCAATTAAAGATAAAATTTATAATTCTGTAGCGTTAACTACATCTATGTACTCAAAAAGTCCGTTAGGCGTCGCAAGTAACGCGGTGGGAATGCTGGGCAATGAATACGAATATTACCGGCAGCAAAAAGCCGAACTTGAGGACAAGGCAATCAGTGCGCCTACAGTCGGCAGCCAAAACAACAGTCAAGCGTTTAACATTGCTAAGGGGACATATGGCGTCACTGTTAAATATCAGTCCATTTCAGAAAATGACGTCCAGCAAGTCATAAAATATCATGCGCTTTTTGGATTTGAGTTTAAACAAGTTGTTCCCGTTGAAAAAGTTGATACGTGCAAGAAATGCAACTTTTTACAGTGCACCGGTAATTTTTCGCTTAGAAACGTACCGTCAACCTTTATACCACAGTTAAAAGCAACGCTTGAAAACGGCGTCCGTTTTTGGAAAAATAACAACACAGAAAATCCGTTTGGTCAATCCTTGCATGACAATTTTAATTAATAAGGGAGTGATTATAAATGACTGTTTATAAGCAATACACTAACGAACAGTATAATCAGTTTTTTCAAAACGCTTTTTCAAGCAATTTTGGTATAAGTGAAGATAAAATGATTGATCACTTTTTAGCAAGCGGCACAAGCGTAATCAAAAGTTACGGGTGTACAGTATCGACAATGAAAAATAAATATGTGCCGCTTTTAAAATCAATGCTAAACGGTGGATATGTAATGTTTTTGTTAATCAGTATTGAGGAGGGCGGCGGTGCTGGTAACTGGATCAATCACTATATGCACGATACCGCGAACAGTGGTTATGGATGTATGCGTGATGATTGCAAATACATTCTTTCTATAATCAATAACATGAACAGTCAACCAGCTTATAGTGCATACGAAGTCATGGGCGGTGCGCCCTACATCGAAGATACAAGCGGTAGTACGCGCAAAGCGTTGAATGCTTGCAAGGCCGGTACAATTGGTCGCTATTATATACCGTCAACAATGGCCGGTAATTCGTGGGTCTATGGTACGCGCTGGAGCGAGCAACATCAAGGATCAGCACCCCCTAGCGTTTACTATGGCAATCCATATGACGGTATCATAAACGCAATTAAAAAGTTAGGCGGTGATCCGTTTAAAGGTAGTTCATCTGATAGTGGTCATTCAAGCGGTGACGGCTTACCAAAAAATGACCAGTCCAATACAACACCACAATTTCACTATGCAACAATTAAGCCGGGTAAGATATATCTTAACGGGTCTGTTTTTAAGGGCTGCGGGATAAAATTCAGACGCTTTAAAAATTGGTTGACTGTAAAATATGCATTAACTTCATCAAGTGGAAACAGTCAATCCACCAGCAACACACAGGCTACACAGTCGCAAGACAAAAGCGGCCACGATAGCAAAGTTGAAAAAGCTATGAGCGTGCTTGATCGTATGCAACAACAACAGTTTACCTATTCTAATGCGCGGCCGTCGCTTAATCCGAATATTTGCGGCTATTGTGATTGTAGCGGGTTCGTCGGCTGGATCATACATGATATTTATCCGACAATTTGGAATAACGGTTATATTAACACCGGTACTATGTACACTCATTTTAAATCGATCGGGTGCATTGTTTACGAGGGTAGTATGAACTCTTTTAAAACCGATTATATGAACCAAGTTAAAAAAGGCGACATTTTGATCATGGGTGAAAATCCGTTAAGCGGTGCTGGTAATAGTCAACATACAGGTATAATGAGCGGTGACGGCAAGGACGCACCATTCTGTAATCAGAGCGGCAGCAAAACTTTTTACACGGCAAGCCTTGACTGGTTTATGAACAGTTACTACACCAATTTAAATTATTCGCATTTTTGTGTTGTAAGGTTTAAATAAGGGGGCTATAAAATGGGTTTATTAAACAAACAATCAAAATATCAAAAAGAAATAGCTAAAATAATTAAAGGTATACCTTCCGAATACAATCAACTTGAATTTATGAAATACCTTGACGATCCCGACATTGATATGCTGGTATCGATCACCACACGCGGTGACGGTAAAACATACAACGTTTTAAGGGCGCTAGCGCTTTTACATGATAGCCTTGATTTTTGCACTTTAATAATCACGCGTCACTCTGAACTAAAATCAGCTATGATTACGCAAATAAGAGATATATACTATAACGATCCACAATTAGACAATAAAGGCGTAAATGTAATGTTTGATCTTAACTTATGCCAAATTTATTATCATGATGTGCTTGCATTTCTGATCGTCGATCTTAACAACGCGGACGATTTAAAATATTACCGTGCAATGTTAAAAAAGTGTAACGTTGCATTGTATGACGAGTTTCTAAGTATCGGGGGCGATTATGCGAGCAACGAATACAAAAAATTCAAAACAATTTTTGAAACGATGGATAGTGATGTTACACCAGCAATGCAATTTACCAACAATTTGCGTAAAGTCATACTGTTAGCAAATCCAGTCGACTGGTCAAGCGAATTTTTAGCAAGATATAATCTGTATAAAGCACTTGAAACGCAACCGATCAACACAGTTCAGAAACACGGTAATATTGTGCTGGAAAGACGTCGCAATAACAAGGCGCAAGCGACAAAAAACAACAGACTGTTTGATGATGATGAGAGTGTTACTGGTGAGTTTAAATTCAATAGCTGGAATTTAAAAGAGCCGCGGTCAACAACAATCCCTACAATTATCAAAACAGTTGATAGATATATTTATATGTACGTTGAAAACAAGCCGATCTTGTCAGTAAAGCCGATTGCCGATCAGTATAGCTTTAACACTGATCTTGCCGATAATAAATCCGATAGCATATATCTAAAAAAGAGTTATTACAAAGAAAACTTTTATAAAAAATACACTAAAGGTTATTTTTATTTTGAGAATGCGTTTTCTAAAGAGTACATTTTACAAAACTATCCCACGCTTGACTTTCTAAAAATTCTAAAACAAACTGATACTGATAGCGTTGAAAGCACGGTTACAATCGATCAGAAAATTAAACAAGATGAGTTTAAATCTATGATTAATCGGATTGCAAGATCATATTTAGATTAAAATAAAAAGGTATTCTCACAAAGAGAATACCTTTTTTTTATTCAAACTTACCCCAGTAATTCAAGCGCTTGCCGTTGCGCGCGTCGCCTGTTGGCAAATATGCAAATTTACCGCCCGATCTAGGCTGCCTAATCCATACGTGATTATCGGTAATACACCATGCGTCATATTTGACTGATTGCCCAGCGTATAAAACACTGATCGTTGACGCGTTCATTTTAGGCACCGTTCTAAGCCGGATTGCTTGATCTTTGCCCAGCGTGAACAGTCCGTTTTCAGCTTTCCATTGGATGCCCGGTGTAACTGGTGCTTTTTGTGGCGCGGTATGATCCGTTGTCATAAAACCAGTATAATCATGTGAACAGTCAAGTTTAAGCCCGTTCCAATTATCAGTAAATTGCCATGCCCCACAATCATACGGCTTGTTATTTGAATAGTTGGCAATCCAGTTATAACCGGTGATCAGACCGCGATCTTTTAAATGTGTATCATACATATTTTGATAAGTGTATGTTACAAGATTGTTCCACCCGCGTTTTTTGCACTGACGCAAGAAATTGTTACAGTTCGCTACGGTACACTCGTGCGTTTCAAAGTCCAGCACTAAAACAGATCTTTTATCGATACCGGCTTTTTCAAGGTGATCTAAGAAAAAGTTAGCTTCACACTCACAGTCTGAAACACCGTTACAGTGCGCAAAATGATAAAATGACGGCACCAACCCAACGCGCTTGCATGCGTCAAGCTGCTTTAACCACTTAGGGTTGACGTAATTGTTGCCGTGTTGACAACCTTCAGTAACTTTGATACAACAACCCTTAGCGCCTAGATCTTTAGCTTTTTTGAAAAAGTCTACCGCGTCACTTTGGTAAGATGAAACATCAATAAAAAAGTTAGTCATGTAATACCTCCTAATAAAAACCACCTATGATAAAACATAGGTGCAAAAGAGAAACTGTTTCCGTATGCTTTAAGTTTAGCACAAAAAAAGCAATCAGTCAAACTGATTGCTAAAAAATGTTATGAGATAAGAAAGAAAAAACATGAAAGATAAATCAAAGGAGGAAATTTATGTCATGGTGAGTACTTATCAACCACATCTATATTATACATCACATCTTAGGTAATTGCAACCATTTTTGCGATTTTCTTATACGATTGTGACCAGTGTTCTCGTGCCTTTGCGTTTCAGTGTTTTCTTTGCTTTTGTCAACCCATGCACCCGATTTTCTGATTTTAATAAAACCATTGTTAGCATTAAGGCTTGTCCAAGCACCCGATTTTCTGATTGCCATAGGGACGTAAACGGGCGGCGTCGGATTGTAAAGTGAAAAACCAATTTGTAGTTCAGCGTACGCTATTTCGCCGTTAGGATAAACAGACTTGTAGACCAGCTTCATATTTTGTGCATACTGTTGCGGTGGTATTTTGACGGTAACATGAAATTGCTGCGGTGAACATTGCAAAGCGTAACTATCGATCGTATTGCCCGTATGACTAGCGATTGTTTGTCCGTTAAATAGCAAAGAGTTTGTAACGTTAAAACCAGCTTGCGACATGGTAGTTTTTTGGCCGCCAAGAAATTTAACTTCTACCGTAACATCAGCGGTAACGTTGCCGTCACTATCCAGCCGTTCATTAGTCCACGTCACTTTCTCAAAGCTAAAACGGGCACTTGCAAAGTCTGATCTGTTTGTACCGTACTGGATAAAACCCGTATGTCCACTCAAAGAATAGATGAAATCATGATCGTTATCAGCCCACCATGTATTATGATCTTTAATCTTTGTTTTAAACGTTTCAAAGTCTTCACTGTACCAAGCCGGTGCGCCGCTAACTTCCTTGGCCGGGTGCGTGCCTGTAGTACCGCCGCCAAAATACGCTTTAAGTTGCAACACCATAGTAGCACCCCCTAAATCCCAGCCGTGATATCATTTTCTGTATGTGCGTTATTACAACGGATAAACGAATTACCGTCTGTAGTACCACCAAAAAGATTTATGTTACCAGTTGCAATATTATGCCCGTTGTTAAGATTACCGTTGTAAATATTACCGCTTGATGACCACGCACCCGTATTCTGTAAGTTTTGCAACAGTTTCTTCAGCGCGCCCTCAACTAGTGCCAAACGGTTTTCAAGATTGTCAACACGGCTAGACAAAGCAGTAATAAGGTTTAACAGTTCGTTATGATAACGTTCTACTTTTGCGTCCAGCTCATCAAGACGCCTGTTCAATGCGTCGATTTTTGGTTGAAAATCTTCAGACCATATTCCATCATCTTTAGCGACAATATCGTTAAGACTAGCTTTTGAGATTTTTACATATGCGCTTAATTTTTCGATATTTGATCCGCCCTCATCATAAACAATATCACCGTTTTGAATGTGATACTTTTTCCAGTCGCCGTCTTTTAAAAGTCTGACCGTGTTTGTTTCAAGCGTTTCAATGTTTTGATCAAGCAGCTTGTTCATCAAGGTAATCATGTAATCCAGTTGCCGGATAAACCTCGCTAAAAAATCATAGTAGCTTTTAGCATTCGTGTTATAGTCCGCGTCATCGTCATAGTACGGGCGAAAATGACGCTTGTCACCGAACCAGTGACAAAGATCATTCCAGTCTTTATTAAAAGACGGATCATTAAATTGAAACATTTTATACCTCCTAACTAAAACGTGAAAAGAAAAGTATCAAAAGTTTTTTCTAAATCAGTAGTGTTAAATAAAACTACTGTAATATTTCCATGCCCAATTGGATAATTTTTATCCCGTGAAAGAGTTGTAATTACACCATTATTTGCTTGTCCGTCATGGCTCAAAACTTCAATATGTTTAGCAAAAAAGTTTTTACTAAATTTGCGATCACCTAATCCCCCAAAAGCTGAAGGTGTTTGTAAAAAACTTAAAGTAACACTTTTGCCTGGCTGAATTGTAACTGGCGTCTCAAGTTCATACATGAATTGACCGTCAATAATTGTACCGTTAACATTGGTGACAACGGCCGGTTGATGAAGTGTAGCATTTATCGTAACGCCTGTTTCTGTTTCATAACAAGAACCAAAAGGATTAACATCTGTTACATTTAGCGATTCAACCGTAAAATTATCTTTATACTGGTAACGCTGTACTACTTCTTTAGTAGTAGAATTAAAAATTTTAACACCGTTATGATTAAAACCAAAATAGTATGCTTTTGGCGCGCTATCATAATTATCATCATCAACATTGTATGCTGCCGGTTTAGCGAAACTATAACCTTTTGTTTTTCTAAGCGTATCATCACTATAAATATTTACACCATATTCGTTGACGCCTAAATGGTTAGTATGGTTAGACCTACTAAAATCATCGGTAGCTTCATATGCGACGGGGACGTTAGATAGAAATACATTATTTCTCATCTTGCCGTTTTCTTTTTCGCGAACGTCTATCCACCGTTCGTTATGTTTATCAATATTAAAGCGAATATGGTCAATTTTGTTGTATTTTATATTGTCATGGTCGCTGTTTGGATCGAACACTGAACTAGTAAGATATTTGCAAAGCACTTCATTTTTTTCTTGATCGTTGTTAGTATCGATATAATCAACGCTAGTTAGTTCATCGGTGAAGTGCATATCTTTAACAATAGCCTTATCGTTATGGTAATTCAAAAATGTATCAAGCGAAACTACACCGCGCAACCAATCACGCAAAGCGTCAAGATGTACAAATTCACCGTGATTATGGATAAAAGGAAAATGTTTAAACATTATTAGATCACTCACTTTCTATTTTCTATTTCTGATTTTAAACCTTTTATAAATTTTGTCAAGTCAAGTCCCGTCATAATTTGAATATGCTTGCACACGCTGGTTAACTCATAGTAGCATACAAACAAGATAACGCTTTTGGCAACCACCACATAACAGTTGATGAGATCGGTTACGGTATCATCAAAAATATGCGTATCATTTAAATGTGCCAACAAACAAAGTGAAAGAACAATCAATGATATTGTAAATTTTTCACCGATAGATTTTAAAGCCAAAGATGAAACATTATCTTTTTTATAAAAAACATGATTGATTGTGCCTAGTGCAATATCTATCAACATTAAAAGGATAATAACTAGTGATTCAAATTCTAAAATTCCCATATTAAAACACCTGCAAAAATAATTTTTTATCGAAATCATCTAATAACCTTTGATAAACGTTTTCTAACTTTAATAAAACTTCGGGCGAAAACTTATCTGATACGGTATTAGAATTATTAGAGTTATTGCTTGAATTATTAGTCAGATCGTTTATGTCCGCATATTCAGCAACATCATTGTTTAAATCAAGGTTGACATTGTTTTGCGGTAAAGATACATGAGCATAACGTTGCTTGTTTAAGCCCTCCGCATTTTGCTTTGTAGTTGTTTCACCGTGACCGCTAAACATTTTATCATAATTTTGATACGTGTTTACGATGTATTGTTCATACTGTAGCAGCAATCCGATTAAACGCGTTCTAAAAATATCCACAGTTTGAAAACCAATCTCACGGTGCAAAAAACGATTAACAAACATCTTTTTAAAAAACCGATCAGCTTTTTGATTTGATAAAGTATAGCCGCTAAAAAAGGCGTGATTGCAAAGATCTGATATCATATCAGTATATGTTGCAACTTGATAAATTAAAGCGTTGGTCGCGCCATATCTGATGAGTTGACCGTCTTCATTATTAAAGATGTCGTCCCAACTTTTATATTTGCTGGCCTCATTTCTTAAAATGTCTTCAAGCGTTGTTGTTGTTTTCATATACTCACCACCTTACATTTTAAAATTAGGTACTACCTTGTAATCAGTTTTAAACCTTTGATTGTAAAGTTCAAAAGCTTTTTGACGCGGACGTAAATATGTGTTCAAATTCGTTTTAACATATGAAAGATTGCCGTTACTTTCGGCTTCAGTAACACCGCTTTCTTTTGAAACCGCTAAAACATTAACACCAAATAGCGCATTAAGTTCAGCGATCTTATTCTGATATTCAGTTTTCAATTGTTGTAAATTTTGCGCTAAATTTGGATTTTCAATCGTGAACATATTATCTTCTACATCAAAAAGTTTAGACGCCTTTAACACGGGCGCACCATTGTACAGATTAGCGATCATCTGTTCAAGGCTTTCATTACCGACCTCACCATAGAAAACGGTCATGACTTTTGACTGGATAATCAGACTAAATCTTGACGCTACAATCTCAGCTAGTTCATCAGCATAGTGACGGATAACGTCATAATCGTTGACAATCCAAAGATCTTTATTCCGTATGATTGTGAAACTACCACTTGTACAGTTGTCCAATTCGGTTATTTCTGTTTGTGCCGGCAAAATTAAATTTTCGGGTATGATATATTGAATGTCTTTACTTGTTGCTATTCGGTCATTAAAACATAAATCAATTGAATTATTATTTAACGTGTTATCATTTTTGACAAAGCCTAAAACGCAATCATTGCCAAGTTTATTTTTACCATACGCTACCGATAGACCGCTTCTCAAGGCTAACTCAATTTTGGCAGAGTTAACCGTTTTTTCCGTTTTATATAAAAAAAGGGCTGTCAAGCCCTCCATATATCTACCAACGAAAAAATTAAAAAATTGGTTACGGTGAGCGATCACTTTTTCAGATAATTCTTTAGTTATTTCTTGACCCAGTCGATCACTCAAATTTTACACCTACTTTCCAATTTGGCAAACAAGTTTATTATAGAATGGACTAATAGCTTTAAACGAATAATAGTGCATCCAGTACGTATACTCATCTAATTCATTATTATAAAACGACGTCGGCAGTAATTTAGAAGTGTTGCGTTTATAATACAATGAATTCTTATCAAAGATCAACGCCCACTCTTTCTTATCGGGCTTGATTTCAACCGCTTTGTTTTTGAAAGACGGTGCTTGTGAAATATCATATGTGAAGACCACGCCTTGATTAATGATATCACCCACTTTAGCTTGATAGTCGCCCATTGTACGCATGAATTCAACATCTTTATCCGTCAAAGTAATGTCAGCCGTAACTTTGTAATTGCCGCCAAGGTCATCAAAAGACATAACGTGACCCGTGAGATCAAGACCAGCTACTTGGAAAGTGTTAGCAATCTTTGTATTTAAAAGATAAGTCTTTACCGTATCAGTTGTTAAAATGATCAGATCTTTAAAATCTGAAACTGTAGTATAACGTCCTACCGCGCCACCGCTTGCTTTTGCGCATTCATTATATTTAGAAGAGTTGTTTTGCAAATTCAAAATACTTTCAAAAATAACATTACCAAGATCATCAATAGTTTGAACATTGCGAACGTTAGTATCTGAAATTTGATTAAGTGCATAATCAACAAGCATTGCTTTAATCTCACTTTCTTCAGATACGTTAATATCACTGATACGCTTACGGTAAACACGTACCGCGTATGAGATAGCGTCGCCTAACGTTGACCAGTTCAATCGATTGTCATTGTCATTTAGCGTGAACTTTTGTTTTTTGTGGACGCCTTGACCATAAAGACGTGTAGCCATTTTAGGATAATTACGCTTAAACATTAATGTTTCTTCGCGATCAAGATTAAGGTCAACGGGTACACTATCCATAATTACATACTCTTCGGACAATTGACCGATGTCCGTCACTTCCTTAGCGAAACCATTGAAACGATTACCAAGTTCCTTTTCAATAATGCGCGTTTCTTGTAACTTTGGAAAAAGATACTTGTTTACGTATGTTTCAAATTGCGTGCTTACGTTAGAGTAATTAGTCCCCAAAGTCCACGCAAGGTTTTTGTCCGTATTCCACATTTTAAGACTATCAGATAAAGGCTGCGTAATGTCTACCATTAGTTAATGCCCCCTTTAAGTTTCTGTGTAAGCTCATCATTACCCGTATTAGTGATTGACATATTAGAGTTAAGTTCGTTTTGCTTTGAGATCTTAGCGTCGCCGTAATCACTTGTCATAAAATTTGTTGCGCTTTGCGTTGTTTCTGTTTCCATTTTTACACTCCTCACAAGTCTAAATTTTTCCAATCATCAAGATCATCTGTAACTTCATTTTGTTCAGCTACATCTTCTACTTTTTTAGCAACGGGATTAATCAAATTTGCAATCGTATCAATAATTGTTTGCGTCATTTCTTGCAATTTTTTATCGATCAAATCAATTGAAACTGTTTCAGTTTCGTTTTGTTGATCTGTTTCGGGTGCTTTTTCTACCGCTGTTGTTTCGTCCGTTTCTGTTTGGTCAGAAACTTTTTCTTTTTGTTCATCGTCCATTTTTACACCACCTTTAAACAAAAATAAAAAGGATAGATACTTTTAATATCTATCCTAATTATATTACTTTTTCAGTGATTAGTCAAACGGATTTTCACTTTCGATTTTTGTAATTACATTATCTGTATCAAGAATTGATTGCAACCTGTAGAATCGGTTACCTTTATTCTCACCTACAATTACGTTAATCTTGACTGTTTCGTTAGGCTTTGTCTTGAACAAGTCGCCTTGATCTGTTCCGTCAAGTTCGACATAGCCGTTAGAATTATCCATGTACAAGCGGATCTTTGCGCTTGTTTTCATGATGAAAAATGTTTCATCGTCGGTTGATGTGTAAGGATTAAGGCCAAATTCAACCATTTTATTTTTTTCATCTTCGCTTGCCGGTACAATGTACGCGGTCAAACGATTGCTCTTGAATTCCTTTTCCTTTTTGCTTGTTGATGAAATTGCTACTGTGAATACTTTGTTTTCCATTTGAATTACCTCCAAATTAATCTTTAATCTTTAACCAATTGACTTGTTTTTTCTCTGTGAACGTTAGGCGCGTCCGTGAAGTCGAATCCTAACTCGTTCACATATTGTTCTAAGGCTAACACCTCAGACAATGTTAACTTCGTAATAAGATCTTCGCGCGTCATACGCGAATAACGGTAGATCCGTGACCACGGACATTCTAACTTATCCGCGACCACTTCCTTATCTAACAACTTCAGCCAAATACCAAAGTTGTTAACAATTTTAAAAAGTTCTACAGACATAATGATTACCTTCCTTTCCTTTATTTGATTACATATTTATTATAACACTTTATTTTTAAATTGCAAGTGTTATTTAACAATTATTTTTAAAACTTCATCACGCGAAAGTAATAAATCTGAATACTTACCGTGTATCACATAACACTTCCCGTAATAAATTTTTACTACATCACCTAATAAGGTTTTTGTTCCTAAAGTAATGTTCATTTTTCTTCACCAACTTT
>ERZ1023654.294-NODE-294-length-15717-cov-7.531733_pt1 | contig 15717 bp, 8 predicted proteins | sample MGYA00380338_ERZ1023654 | MGnify/ENA primary metagenome ERZ1023654 (study PRJEB33179, sample SAMN07448980) | human gut metagenome | biome: Human-gut; feature: Human associated habitat; material: Faeces | host: Homo sapiens | place: India: Bhopal | collected...
CCTCATTGCGGCTATTGTGCCTTCTGTCATAGCAAGTATATCAGGACTTATGAAGACACTGCCAAATGATGTTGCGGCATTCATCAACATGATAAAGAACGGCAATTTCGGGGACAGCAAAATTGCTGAGCTCGCGAGCACAGGTTTACAGAATGCAACCGACTACATTGAGGATTATGCCACAGAAAAGCTGATTCCTGAGGCACAGAAGTATGTTGCACAGATTACAACCGGTGTGATTTCGGTAGTCAGAGGCTTATTTAATTTTATTATCGGAATAATCGTGATGGTCTATGTGATGAGTATTCAGGAGACTCTCGCAGGACAGAGCAAAAAGATAATATATGCTGTCTGCAAGCCAAAGACAGGCAATATCATCATTGAGACGATCAGAAAGACAAATGAGATTTTTGGAGGCTTCATAAGCGGTAAGATTATAGATTCACTGATTATAGGTGTGATTGCATATTTCGGATGTCTGATTTTAAGGATTCCATCATCGGTGCTCGTTGCAGTGATTATCGGCGTCACAAATGTGATTCCGGTATTCGGACCGTTTATCGGTGCAATTCCATCGTTACTCATAGTAGTAATTCAGAGTCCGTGGCATGCGCTTTATCTTCTGATATTTATTGTCGTGCTGCAGCAGGTGGATGGCAATATAATAGGGCCTAAGATACTTGGCTCATCTACCGGTCTTTCGACCTTCTGGGTTATGTTTGCCATACTAATCGGCGGAGGAATGTTTGGTTTTCTTGGAATGTTACTTGGTGTTCCAACCTTTGCTGTGATATACTATATTGTGAAAAGAGTTGTTAATTATGCTCTCAGGAAAAAGAAGCTTCCTGAGGACACAAGGGATTATACAAAGACAACAGGCGTAGATACCAAAAATAATAAGCTTAAATACGAGTAGGTGAAATAAGTGGATAAATACGAATACAATCTCAAGCTGGATCAGATAAAAGCCCTAAGCGCCGAGGAGGGCTATATGAGCGCAGCAGAGATTGCGGATAGCATAAATTGGAACAAAATTAAAAATGTAAATACACTCGTTAAAATCGGCGAAATCTACGAGAAGGCCGAAAGATACCAGGATGCAAGGGACATACTTTTAATGGCCTATGACCGTTCACCAATCGGCAGGATGATTATATACAGACTGGCTGAGGTCGCCATCAAGATGGGGGATTATGATGCTGCTACAGAGTATTATGATGAGTTTGTTGAGATAGCGCCTCATGATGATATGAAGTATGTATTAAGATATGCCATCAAAAAAGGGCAGGGAGCTTCATTTGATGAGCTTATCACTATTCTTGAAGAGTACAAGGATGAAGAATACACTGAGGAGTGGGCATATGAGCTTGCATATCTATACCACAAGGCCGGAAAAGCCGATAAGTGTATAGATGCCTGCGATGAGCTCATTCTGTGGTTCGGAGACGGACCATATGTGGAGCGTGCGCTGGAGCTTAAGATGCTTTATCAGCCACTTACCAAGGCTCAGGAGGAAAAGTACAGACGATTCAAGGCAGAGAAGGAAAAGCCGGCTAAGATAAAGGATGAGGCTGAGGTCACTGAGATAGGTGCCATGGAGATGGTAAAGGGCGGAGAGATAGTGCATGATGACGTAACTATTCCGCAGATTACTGTAAATCAGGAGAAGTTCAATACTGTAAATTTACAGCAGGAGATTGCCAAGGGTATGCAGCAGATCATGGAGGCCAAGGGCAAGAATGAAGTTGCTGATACGATGGATACCATCAAAAAGATAGTTGAGGATATTCCTTATCTCAAGCTCGAAAAGGAGCAGGAAGAGTATGTACAGCAGCCGGAAGAGACAGAGCATATCGCTACAGATGAAGAGATAGATGGTTCACTTAAGTTGAATTTCAAGGAGCTTTTGGGTGAAGACGCTGACGGACAGATGTCTATGGTCATGAGTGAAAAGACTCAGCTTGAGCATCAGATTACAGGACAGATGTCTATACAGGATGTGCTTGAAGAATGGGAAAAGACCAGACATGCGGCTGAAATTGCCCTTAAAGAGGCTGAGCAGCAGAAGCTTGAGTCAGCTAAGGCAAGAGCACTTCAGGAGGCAGGAGACATCATGGAGAGACTAAATGATGTCATTCCAAAGCTGGATGCAGGTGTCACTCCGAAGGAACTTCTTGAGGAGGAGTATTTGAAGGTCCCGGTTGATATTATAGAGCAGAAAGCTGCCGTGAAGGAGCCTGAAGAAGAGCAGAAACCGGATATGCAGGAGCTTTATGCAGAGGAGACTGTGGATGAAGTACAGGAGCCGCAGGAAGCACCGGAAGATACTATAGACGAAGCACAGGAGCCGCAGGAAGCACCTGAAGAGGCTATAGAAGAAGTGCAGGAGTCACAGGAAGCACCTGAAGAAGCTATAGAAGAAGTGCAGGAGTCACGGGAAGTACCTGAAGAGGCTGCAGATGAAGCCAGGGAACCGGTTGGAGAGCCGGAGGATATAATTATGGCAGAGGAGTCTGAGAAAGACGAGATACTCATGCAGCCGACTACCATGATGCCTGAAATAACAGATGATATGTTAAATGTCGATGATGATACATCAGATGATGAGACTTCACAGGAGAAAGAAAACGTTTCTGAGAAGAGAGATTTTGATCATGTGACATCATTTATCGAGCAGGAAATAGCCAAGATGACAGCAAAAAATCCGGGACTGGAGAAGAAGCTGGATATGGCTAAGACAAGAAAAATGCCGGATATTTCATTGCCGGAGGATTTAGACAGCGAAGAAGATGACTCGAAATTGAAAGAAACAAAACATATAAAAGAGCTTACAAGCGAACAGAAAGCTATATTTTCATATTTCATACCGGTAAAGGGTATGGAGGATCAGATCTGCAAGGCATATAATGCAGTGCTTGATCATTTCAACAGGAAAGAAAACGCATCCACAGGCAACCTCATTATACAGGGAGAGCAGGGTTGCGGAAAGACAATGCTTGCTACAAGCTTTATAAAGGTATTACAAAAAGATGGTGAACAGCTTACAGGAAAGATGGGTAAGATTGATGCTGCCGCACTCAATAAAAAGGATGTGCAGCAGGTAGTCAGAAAGATAACAGGAGGCTGTCTCATCATAGAAAGAGCCGGTGATATCGACCGCAGCATAGCTGCCCAGCTATCATTTTTGATGGAGCATGATATTACAGGAACACTCTATATACTTGAGGATACATCAAAGGGTATAAAGAAGGCTCTCTCAATGGATGAGGGCTTTGCATCCAAGTTCACGGAAAAGATATCGGTTCCTATTTTTACAAATGATGAACTCGTATTGTTTGCCAAATCGTACTCTGCAGAGCTTGGGTACAAGATAGATGAGATGGCTATTCTGGCATTGCATAACAGAATCAGCAATATTGAGAGGATAGACCAGGCTACCACTCTGACAGAGGTCAAGGATATAATTGACGAGGCCATAGACAGGGAGGCTCACAGCGGACTTAAGAAGGCTATAAGTATTCTGACAGCCAGGCGATATACAGATGATGACCGAATTGTACTCAAAGAGGATCATTTCAGGGAAAAATAAATACTTATGGGGGGTATATATATGTGTAATTTTACAGCAATGGATTGTTACCTGTTTGGTCAGGCAACACACTATGATATCTACAAGAAGATGGGTGCTCACTTAGCTGAGCGTAAAGGAAAAAAAGGAGTGTGCTTTGACGTCTGGGCGCCACATGCGAGGGAAGTATACGTGTTTGGTGAGTTTAACGACTGGAATGAGACCAGTCATGAGATGAAGCGTGTAGAGCCGGAAACCATGGGAGTGTATGAGCTTTTTGTACCGGGAGCGCAAAAGGGTCAGATGTATAAGTTTATTATAGTCACTGAACAGGGTGATAAGCTGTACAAGGCGGATCCATACGCAAACTACGCAGAGCTTCGTCCGGGAACAGCGTCAATCATCACAGATATCGAGCACTTCACATGGACTGACAAAGAGTGGATGGATAAGAGAGCAGCAAAGTCAGATGCTGATGTATATTCTTCACCTATGGCTATATATGAGTGTCATCCGGGCTCATGGATGAGACATCCGGGCAGGGATGATGAGGGCTTTTATACATACAGGGAGCTTGCAAAATCACTCATATCCTATGTGAAAACTATGGGATATACACATATTGAGCTTATGGGTATTTCAGAGTATCCGTTTGATGGCTCATGGGGATATCAGGTGACAGGCTACTATGCACCTACATCGAGGTATGGAGAGCCTGAGGATTTTGCATACTTTGTTGATCAGTGCCATAAAAATAATATCGGAGTAATCCTCGACTGGGTACCTGCACATTTCCCAAAGGATGCGCATGGACTTGCCAATTTCGACGGAACAGCCACATATGAGTATGCAGACCCAAGAAAGGGAGAGCATCCCGACTGGGGCACAAAGATATTTGACTACGGTAAGAATGAAGTAAAGAACTTCCTTATCGGAAGTGCATTGATGTGGATAGAAAATTACCACGTAGACGGACTCCGTGTGGATGCAGTTGCGTCAATGCTTTATCTTGACTATGGAAAGAACGACGGACAGTGGGTGCCAAACAAGTTTGGAGGCAATAAGAACCTTGAGGCAGTAGAGTTTTTCAAGCATATCAACACACTCATACTCGGAAGAAATCACGGAACTGTAATGATAGCCGAAGAGTCTACCGCATGGCCAAAGGTAACAGGCAAGGTAGAGGAAGACGGACTGAACTTCAGTTACAAATGGAACATGGGATGGATGCATGACTTCCTTGATTATATGAAGCTGGATCCATATTTCCGTAAAAATAACCACAACAAGATGACATTTGCGATGAGCTATAATGAGAGTGAGAAATATATTCTGGTACTGTCACATGATGAGGTGGTACATCTGAAGTGTTCTATGCTCAACAAAATGCCGGGCTTAGAAGGGGATAAATTCAAGAACCTCATGGCAGGATATGCATTTATGATGGGACACTGTGGAAAGAAGCTTCTTTTCATGGGACAGGAGTTTGCACAGAAGCAGGAGTGGAGTGAGGAAAGAGAACTCGACTGGTATCTGCTTGAGAATCCGGAGCATAAAAAGATCCAGAACTGGGTAAAGGAGCTGCTTCACCTCTATAGGAGAAACCGCTGTCTGTATGAGCTGGATTCAAGCTGGGAAGGCTTTGAATGGATAAATGCAAACGATGCAGACAGAAGCATCTTCAGCTTTATCAGAAAGAGCAAGGATGGCAAGAATAATATGCTCTTTGTCATCAATTTCACACCGGTAGAGAGACCTGATTACAGAGTCGGAGTGCCAAAGCACAAGACATATCAGCTCGTTTTAGATAGTGAGGATCCTAAGTTTACCGGCAAAACGGTACAAGCGCCTGTAAAGAAGGCTGCAAAGGGCAGAGGCAAGGCAGCAAAACAGTCATATAAGAAGCTGGACTATAAGGCAGTCAAATCAGAGTGTGACGGCAGACCATTTTCATTTGCTTATCCACTTGCGCCTTACGGAGTTGCTGTATTTAAATACTAATATACCGGTAAACAGCAGGGTAAAGGACCGTGCCAATTTAAGGCGCGGTCTTTATTTTTGCGTATTATATGTCGATATATAGTAAAAAGATAACTATTCAGAACCACCCCCTCACATATGAGCAAAAAATATCCATAAATAAAGGCTGCAGAGATGGTATATATGCAGGGCACGGAGCAGGAAATATGCAGATAGAGAATTTGATTAATAAAAGCACAGATACGAAAAATACGGACACAAAAACCATAAATGACATGACAGCGGGTATGCGTGTGTCAGACTACATAAAGACAGACAGCAGTGACAATATGTCAAAAAAGGCGGCTGTTGTCGGTTCGTCAAACTCTGTTGATATGTCGGATACGATATATGCAAGACCACAGGCTAAAAACGAAGCCGGGAACAACGATGACACAGATATGGCAGAAAATCTGCTAAATGACATGAATCAGACCTCAGAAAACAGGCGAAATGATATGATTGTCACTGCAAGCACCACAACGAGTGATGATTACAAAGCTGCAAAGGATGACGGCTACGATGTCATTGTCACTGAGACCGATAAGATAAAAGCAGTGCTGGCAAAGGCAGGTGTAGATATATCCATATATGGAGATGATCTGAGCAAGGAGCAGCTCACAGACATCACGGGAAGCCAGACTGAAGCGGCCATGCTTGTCAATCAGATGAAAGCATATGATATTCCTGCTACAGATGACAATATAAAGGCAGGTACAGATGCCATAGACCGGGCAAAGAGCCTTACAAATATATCCAATGAGACAAAGGCATATCTGGTCAGAAATAACATGAATCCGACGGTTTCCAATGTATACAAGGCTACGTACAGCAGCAGTCAGGTACAAGATTACAGGCAGAAAACCAAAATGACGGAGATATCAGATGAGCTGTTTGAGGAGCTTAAGCCACAGCTTAAACAGATATTAGAGGAAGCTCATATAGACAGTAGTGATGAGAATCTGAATCAGTGCAGATGGCTGATAGATGAAGATATAGCCGTTACACCTGATAATGTGCTGCTTGCGAATCAGGTAGACTGCATCAACGCAGCAGAAGAAAATGTGAGCAGTGATTTTTATGCAAGGGCAGTGACAGAAGCACTGGCAATGGGAAAAAAGGCTACAGATGCCACTATGTCACAAGATGGTCTGACATTTGACATGGCAAAGAAAGCCTGTGATGTATTAGGTGAGGCGACCGCAGATGACATTGTCACATTAGAGTCAGATAACATACCTGTCACGATAGAGAATCTGTCAAAGCTTATAGCTGCAAGAGGCAAGGATAGTGCAGCATCGCAAGCCTCAGCGAATAAAGCTGCGGATAATCAGATTACAGACAGCCGGGAAGCAAGGCTTGTGACAGCTCAAAGAAAGCTTGAGGAAGCGAGACTTTCCATGACAGCAGAAGCCAACCTTTCACTCATAAAAAAAGGAGTTTCAATAGACACAGAGCCTATTGAACGTGTAGTGGAGCTGCTTAAGCAGCAGGAAAATAAATACTACGGAGCGCTGTTTGGTGAGAGCAGTGTAGAGGCATCTGATGATAGGGTACGTATGTACAATAATGTCTGTGATATTTTCAATCAGACCCAGCAGCAGCCGGCTTATCAACCGCCCCCGGAATCCGCTCAAGACACTGCGTCCGCGCTGTCGACACCAGGCAAAGCAAGGAAGCAGTCATTAGAAGCAGCAGCCTCAGGATATGAGACTCTTATGACATCACCGCGGGCAGATATGGGAGACAGTATATCAAAAGCATTTCAGAATGTGGATGATATACTTAAAGAGCTTCAGATAGATACATCTGAAAGCAATCGCAGGGCTGTGCGGATACTTGCGTACAATAGTACCGACATCACAGAGGACAATATAAAGCAGATAAAGTCTGTAGATGAGCAGGTGCAGAGAGCATTCAGCGATATGACACCGGCGGTGACGATTGAGATGATAAAAAGAGGCATATCACCGCTTGATATGAGCATGAGTGACATAAGTGACACTGCCAGACGGATAAAATCAGAAAATCCTGACGAAAAGGATGAGAAATTCAGCGAGTTTCTCTGGAAGCTTGAAAAGAAAAATGAAATCTCAGAGGAGGAAAGAGACTCATATATAGGCATATACAGGCTTATTTCACAGGTGGAGCAGTCAGATGGTGCTGTGATAGGCTCACTTGTTAATCAGGGAGCAGATATTACAATGAAAAATCTGCTTACAGCGGTCCGGGTACGAGGAAAGAGTGCCATGGACTATAAGGTGGACGATACCTTTGCCGGAGTGGACAGTGTAAGCAGTGGCATTAAAATTGACTCACAGATAGAAAGCGCATATCATACAAACTGCCTAAGGGATGTGCTTGATACACTTTCACCTGAGAAAATGGAGTTTGTGCAGTATGACAGCTGGCTTGATATGACTCCGGAGCAGTTAAGGCAGGCTGTATATGAGGCAGACGAGGATAACGCACTGTCAGAGCAATATGCCACAGAACAGCTAAGACAGTTCAATCAGGCAGTTTCGGTGCCTGAGAACGTATATGCTTTTCTGGAGAAATATGATGTAAAAACAACCGCGGTAAACCTCATGGCTGCGTCACGGCTAATGAAAAATCCGTCAGAGGCAGTAAGAAATCTCTGGGAGCGTGGAGACAGTGCTACGGCAAGGGCTCTTTTGGATGAGACTCTCAGACGGTTTTCTGAGTCGGTCAAAAATCCAAAGGAGCTTGCGCAGGCGCAGGAAACGCTGGCTGATACAGCAGAGCATGTTATGGATTCGATGATTATAGAGGATAGGCACACCGGTTCAATAGACATCAGACAGATGAAGCTATTATGCAGCCAGCTAAGGATAGCTTCAAATATGTCGAGACAGGAAAACTATATTGTACCAATAGAGACTGCAGACGGGGTCACAGGTATGAAGCTTCGCATAGTAAGAGGTGAAGATAAAAAGGGACTGGTTGACATATTCCTTGAGGATAAAAAATGCGGCAGGGTAGCTGCATATTTTGAGGCAAAGGAAAACTCAGTATCTGCTATGATAGTCACAGACGATGAGCAGACTAAAAGGCTGTTTGAAGACAATATCACTATGTTTGAGGCAGGAATAAGTGATGGTGAACAGCGTGTGCGCATAGATGTGGCACTGGAGCATGATATATCTGCAAAAGAGTCTAAGATGTCAGATATGAAATCGAATACTGAGTCAGATAATGAGACTAAAAAGCAGCTTGATGGCAGTGAAAGTGTCCAGACAACCAGACTATATCACATCGCAGAGCAGTTTATTGTAAATGTCCAGAGGGTGATTGCGCAAGATAGTCTGTAACACCGATATATATTGCATGTGCCAGGTCATCCTGATAGTTTTTGTCAGTAAGAAGAAGTGTCTCAGCAGGATTACTCAAGAATCCACATTCTACGATTACGGTCGGGGATGTGGATTTTTTAAGTATAAAGTATTCTTTATTGGGCTTAATGCTTCGTGGCTTTGCGACACAAAGAGAAGTGTTTAAAGCTCCAAGGACAGAGGATGCGAGCTCTTTTCCTGCATCAGAGGCTTCATAATAGAATACCTGTGGACCGCTGCTTGAATTGTCCTCAAAGCTGTTTTGATGGATACTGATGCTGACTGCCACATTGCTTCTAGACATCAGGGCAGTTCTCTTTGTCAGATCATCTGTCTTTGGATGCTTGGAATTATCCGGGGCGAGGTCGCAGTCGGTGGTTCTGGTCATGACAACAGTAAAGCCTCTGTTTTCAAACAGCTGTTTAAGCGCCATTGCAATACTCAGGTTGACATCCTTTTCCATGACGCCGGAGGTGGAAATCTTACCGGGATCACTTCCACCATGTGTTGATTGTAGTTTACGCAAATTGTGATATGTATTGAGATTAGATAGCCTTTTTCTATAAGTCCTTACAGTAAACGCTTGAGAATAAATGTTCCAGTTCATTTCCGAAGTTATATGAGATTTTAATTTTGCGGTTTTCGTAAACTGTTATCTGGTCTATCATTTCCACAATAATATCTCTGTCTAATTCTTCAATGTCTTTCAGCTCCAACAACCGCCTTAACCAGGGTGTTTCAAAAATACTTTCTGTTACATTTTCATTTTTCTTTACTTCCAGCGTTTCAATCTCTTTGGAGTAAAGAGTTTCTTTTTGTTGATAGTCCTCTCGATAAGAAAGAAATTCTTCTTTAGAAATCAGTTCGTCTTTGTAATCTTCATAAATTGCCTTTTGCAGTCTCTTTACTCTTTCAAGCTCTGTCTTTAACTTTGTCAGTTCTATGTCTGTTGATTTTCTGATTTTCGGAGCTGTGAAAGATTGTAATTTTACAAGTTCCTGCAAATTCTCTACATTGCTGATAATCTGCTTTAAATCTCCCAGTACAATATCATTCAATACTTGAAATGGGAGAGTATGCGGAGTGCAGTAATTTTTTCCGCTTCTTTTATAAGTTCCACAATAGAATGAGTAGGACTTACTTCCGTCAGCATGTTGCCACAAATTTTTCATCATTGCCCGACCACAATCGCCACACTTGATAAAACCTGCAAAGATATTTTTGTTTGTTTCCAAATCAATATCTCTATGCTTTTTCGTCAGCAGTTTTTGTACCTTATCCCAAAGTTGATGGTCTATAATCGGTTCATGTGTATTTTCAACCCTTATCCAGTTTTCTTTATCAACTAGGCGTTGTTTGCTTCTCATACGTTGATGTTTCTTTCCTTGCACCATGTTTCCAATATAAAGTTCATTTTGCAACATCACGTTAATAGTGGAATATGTCCAATAGGAAGTTTTCTCTAAACGAGTACAATTCTTATAGTTTTCGCCATTTAGTTTTTTATATTCAGACGGACAAAGGATACCCTCTGCATTTAATATTTTTGCAATGCTCTGTTTTCCTATCCCTTGTGCGTACATACTGAATACTCGTTTTACAACTTCGGACGCATATTCATCAATCACAAGCTTATTCTTATTCGCAGGTGATTTATTATAGCCATAGCTTGTAAATGCTCCTATAAATTCTCCAGCCTTCTGTTTTGATTTTACAGTCGCTTGAATTTTATTAGAAATATCTCTTGCATACTGTTCATTGAATATATTTTTAATAGGAAGCAACATATCGTATGACTGCTTCATACTGTCAATGTTATCTGTTACAGAAATAAAACGGACATTAAGCTCTGGAAATATTCTTTCCAAATAACGCCCAGTATCAATGTAATCTCGTCCGAAACGGGAAAGGTCTTTTACAACAACACAATTTACCTTGTTATTTTCAATGTCAGCAATCATTCTATGGAAGTCTGGTCTATCGAAATTCGTTCCCGTAAAACCATCATCAATATAAACATCATATAAGATAAAGTCGTCATGCTTGTTCACATATTCTGTTAAAAGTTTTCTCTGATTTCCTACACTATCGCTTTCTTCCTTATCTCCGTCCTCTCGTGATAATCTGATATAAACAGCTGCATTAAATAAGTTTGACGCTTTTTGATAAATCATTTTTCCACCTATTCAACTGCCGTACCTATAATAATATCATACAATAAAGTACGGCTTCTTTCCATGATTTTCAAAGGTTTTCACCTCTTGATATGCGTTTTTAATATGAGATTTCACGATACGGATAAGTAATTCTTCTACAGAAAATTTACATAAAAATTCTCGTTCTACAATATATTGTGCAGGTTTTTTTTTAGTCAATGTATCAGCTCCCTTAATCAACTATCTATTCTCAACATACGCACATAGGCTTATCCAATATGCGTATTTTTCACAATGTTACAGAAGCAAACAGATGGTATTGGAAAGCTTTGTTAGTATCTCAACTATTCCCATTCTTGTGGGCAGAACTGCACCATATCGGTACGGAAAGGTGTGATTTGTTGCAGGAATTTGAAAAGATTTGAAAAAATTTTCGGATACAAAAAAGCCCGCACAAAACATGAATTTTGTGCGAGCTACTGGGATAGTGTATTTAATTGTAGATAGTATGCTGTTAAATCAGATTTGAATATATCGAATTGTACTTAAAGCTTAAAGGCACATTCATCACTCCATTTTTGGTTTGGATGTTTCAATGTAATAAATATGTTCCTTGTTCCACTGTTTTAAACAAAAACAAAATTCGATAACAGCCAAAGCAATATTATATGTATGGGATAGAAAATATAAAAGAGATATTTACACTTTTTCCCTCGTTGATGATTGTATGATAGTATTAGCGGAAGAGCAAGAAACATAATCCACTGATACTGAATTGTAAATATATTCCCTCCTACATCCATAGGAGAAATTCCACCTATTACAGACAATAGATATTCCATGCCATGGGAAAGCCCTGTTCCTATTATCGGAATTAATTCCTTGATTTTCCATAAAATAATGGGAACAATATTAGTGGACATAAAAAACATATACACAATAACAAATATCATATACGACAGAATAAGTCTTTTCTTGTTGTCATAAGCTAAATACATTATAATTCCTAAAACAACAAAAATAAGTCCACCTTCCGTTGTAAACACACTTCCCAAAAGAGCTGGTATCAAATAGAAGCATGTTGTTTCCGTATACATATTACTAATTGAACTCAGATAACCACATACTATACATACAATAACTTGATAAGTGATATATAAACTTAGTACTTTTATCCAGGAAACAGCCTTTTGGTTTTTTCTTAATTCTAAGATATAACATATGCATGCAACGATAAATAATGTTCTAAAGAAATTTAATTCAATTTGTGTACTCATTTGAATAACAGCCATCACAATATTTGCTAAATATAGCCTCAATATATACATCCGCTTAGAACTAGTATACTTTACGCCATTAACAACACCAAAAATAAAAATAGGTGCAGCGATTCGTCCTATCCAATGTAACGGTAAAGACATTGGCAAATCAGGAAAGAAATAAGCTATATGGTCTAAAAACATAGCAATCATAGCTATTATTTTTAACTGAAATATATTCATTAACAATACTCCTTGATTTTATTTTAAAATATGATATTATAAATTAATCAAAAAAACAAGGTGAAAGGAGAAATTTCATGTGTAAGATATCCAAAAAAAATATTTTCGCTTCTTTATTGGCAGTGTCTATGATTTTCACAATGATGTCGACAACTGTTGTTCATGCTCAGTCAGTTAAAGATGGAAGTAATGAGGTAACCGTTACACCAAATGTTGGAGTTTCTTATGTTTCTCCAGAAGAAACTATTGAAACAAGAGGTACATCAAGACCTAGTAAGGTATGGAACATCAAGAGTAAAGGGCAATACGATTTTGCTGGTTCCTCTCATTATCAAAACATGTATACTAATTATAAGTTTACAGGAAAAACGAGTTATAAGGTTTATGTAGAGAACACCGGAGATAATCCAATTACTGTGACAGCTAAAAGGCTTACTAAGACTTATGGCTCTACAAAAATTAGTGCTGGTAAAACTGGTTCTTTTGAGTTTTCTAATATTAAAAGCGATACTGAGTTTTATATTGTTTTTGAAGGAAATGGATACTCATTTAGCGGATATGTAAAATAACTTAAATACAGAAGAGAGTAAACGTTATGCTTGCTCTCTTTTTATATTAGAATCCTCCAGCTGCTACCCCTATGTAGAACAAGCTCATACTGCGATACCTGAGTCGCCTTTGTCTGATTATTAAGAAATTATACGGCAACGCGTGCTTTCACATTGCTTGTCTGTTCTCTCTTAAATTTCTTCTTTTTCTTATATTTTCGTTGTTTTCATCACTTGCGTTATCTACAACCTCCATGCCCCGGGTCAATTACAATAACGGTGGAATTAGTGTTTTTGCCGGTATTTTTTGCAAGAGCACAGACACCTCTTCCGAGGTAGAAGGACAGAATAAAGAGAGCTAAAATAAGACAGTATTTGTTTTTCTTAATAATGTACATATATTTTTTCATATAAGATACCTATAAAAAACCCGATGCACATAGAAGGCATCGGGTGTGTTTGTATATTATATGATTGGCTGATATCATTTATAACCTATAAAAGGTACTGAGTTAGACTGTAGCTGTAAAGGTACGGCCTCTTTCAGTAAGCCTTAAGCAATCAGTTCAGATATTTGATAACAGTATCCCAGACAGATGAATTCTCAAAGCCAAGCTTCCAGAATGCTGCACCGGCGAGCTTATTGTCGTCGACGAGCTTGAGCCTGTTCTCTAAAGATGTATTGTCCTCGAGCCATACCTTGTACAGCTTGTTGGATACAGACCACTCAGCGTAGTTCTGACCGGATTCCTCATCAAGAGCAGCAGTGGCATTGTTTGTGGCAAGCTGTGCTGCAGCTGCGTCCATACTATATACCTGTGAGGCAACAGTGTACTTTGACTGATCCTCGGTATCGGTTACGGCATCATCGTCCTCCTTTGGAGTGAGCTCCCATATTCTGGTATAAAAAGGCATGCCGAGAATAATCTGGTCAGCGGGAACCTCCTTCAGAGTGGATTCCACACCCTCAGTTACCCACGGAATGGAAGAAACTGAGCCGGCATCAGAGCCCTTATAGTGTTCATCGTATCCCATAATCACAATATAATCGGCAAAGTTTGCCATATCAGAGCGATTGAAGAACTTGTTGAAGCTGGCAGGTACTGTGACATCAACTGAAAGTGATATACCGTTATTGTGACACTTTATGGCGAGCTCTCTGATAAACTCGATGTAAGAGTCTCCATATGCTGCTTCTGTGATATTTTCAAAGTCAATATTTACACCATCAAGCTCATAGTTAAATGCAGCCGACATAATCTGATTGATCAGGGTAGTTCTCGTGGATGTATGTGTGAGCACATATGCTGCATCTACATCAGTATTTTCAAAGTTGCTGAACAGTCCCCATACCTCGATGCCCTGGGAATGGCAGTAGCTGACATAATCCTTGCTTGCTATATCTGCCAGATTACCGTTGTTGTCATTTAAATAAAACCAAGTTGGTGACATTACATTTATGCCCTTGGTTGATGAAATTACCTGGGGCACTTTACTGTTTGCTGACTGGCTTGTTACCTGATTCCAGGCAAGACAGATATCCTTATCCTTCTTAATATGCGTAAAGGTCTCTTCCTCATAGTCAGGATTCGTAAGCTTAGTTTTTTTGCTCTCGGACAGAGCCTTGCGCTTTATATATCCAATAACACCATCCTCAGTGGCAACCTTATCCCATTTGTCACCGGAATCAAGAATAGTAATCTTGTCATCCTTTTTCACCTCTTTTAGAATAGGGCTCTTTATGCCGCCCTTCACGCGGATCTGGGTAGACTTGCTGACAGTGGCACTGTCTATTTCATCCCATTTGCTTGTGATGACGACGCGTGCCGGGTCATCATATGACTTAAAGGTGATATTGGAGTACTGTTTTACATAGTCTAAAGCGATAAGCGCAGAGTCAGAGGTGGCTTTTACAATCGGATAGCCAAAGTCATTGGTCTGCTTGGTGACACTGTAGCTATTGCTGTCAGCCGCCGCTGAGATGATATCAGATGCGGTTGTGTAAAGAAGCACATTCTCATTTGCATCCCAGTAAAATCTGGAATTTAATGAGTCGTGAACAAATTTGTAATCAACGTATATTTTTTTATCTATTATTTTAGCCTTGTAATCGGATAGCTCATTATCTACAATGAGAGCAGCCTCATCATCAGAAGAGATATTGAAATACTCTTTAAGATCCTCTGTCTTTTTCGTAGGGGTGTATTTATTGATAAGAGCAGTTATACCCATTATTATTACAACGAGGATAATAAGTCCGGTTACTATAAGTGCAGGCAATAATTTCTTTTTCATGTGTAAAAATCCTTTCCTATTATTTGGTGTCGAAATTGCTTAAGCTAATTATACCATTGTGAAAAAGCATATTCAAATAATATGAAATAAATTTGTAATAAATTAAGAAATTTGTTTATGCATTTTGGCGCGGAAGGAGCAAAAGCTTCCCCCGCGCACATACCTTTTCTTTTTAAAATATGTCTTTTGGTTGTCTTTTTGCATTTAAACGGGGTAAAGGACCAAAAATATGCTGACATCGATTTCTTGTATAATTGAGAAAAAATGATATTAATC
>ERZ1023654.295-NODE-295-length-15637-cov-8.220639_pt1 | contig 15637 bp, 10 predicted proteins | sample MGYA00380338_ERZ1023654 | MGnify/ENA primary metagenome ERZ1023654 (study PRJEB33179, sample SAMN07448980) | human gut metagenome | biome: Human-gut; feature: Human associated habitat; material: Faeces | host: Homo sapiens | place: India: Bhopal | collected...
ACCAATTACGAACCATTAACTATGATAAATTATAAAATCAAATGGTAAAGTAACAAATAAATAACAAAATACGAACTTTATCAAATGCCTGCTATATGCTGTATATATTAGCATTTACGCATTATTTCTTGTCATTTTGAATGTTGCATGATATTTGACGTTGTATTGGCGTTGTATCAGCGTTGTATCTGCGTTGTCCGTCTCGACGATTAGGGCAATGCGAAGGCCTCGAAGGTGGGATGGGCAGCAGACGAATCCCACGCTTTCTTTATGTCTATAAATAAATTCAACATTGCGTAAACTGATATAGGGATTCTGTCGTATACTTATTTTTAAGATGTACAATAAATATACTTTTTCAGGGCATGAATCCTTCCCTTGTAAGTCCTTATGGTTGACAAAAGGATATGATTTTATTATTAATGGAGGAGATTTTAACGCTTCTGATGCTGTAGTTGCTTTAGGCGTAGGCAAAAACATGGTTACCTCCATACGTTATTGGTTGAAAGCATTTGGATTATCAGAACAGGATAAACCTAATGCCATTGCAAACTATTTATTTAATTACCAAAAGGGTAAAGATCGGTATGTGGAGAGTTTGGGCACTTTGTACATTCTACACTACCTATTGATAAGTACGGGCATAGCTACATTATACCATATAACCTTTGTGCATTTTCAGAAAGAGCGTAAATCTTTTGACAGAGAGCAGTTGCTTAACTTTGTTATGAGAATGATGATTGCAGATCATAAGGATAAGCTATTCAATGCAAATACCGTTAGGAAGGATATAGGAGTGTTATTACAGAACTATGCTCAACCATTCCGACCTAAATCTTTTGAAGATTATTCCTCACTTCTTATAGACTTGGATTTAATTCGAACAGAAGATAACGGAAAGACTTATATCTTTAATATTGATGGTAAGCGTAAAGTTCCACAGGAGATATTCCTATATGCAGTGCTTCGTAAGAAGGGTACAAATAAAGTAGTTCCTTTTGATACCCTACAAGAAATTGGACTAACATTTTGTATGTCAGACACAGAAATAATGGAAATGGCATATAATATTGGAACAGCTTATCCTAATGATGTGCAATACTCTGACCATGCGGGCATTCGCCAAATGCTATTCAATGAAAACTCTTCCCTAAGCCCCATAACAGTCTTAAAAAAATATTACAATGACGCAAAAGTTTAATTTGTCAGCCAATATAGAAGAAGGATTTTTCGAAGAATCTCAATATATTGTAACGCCCAATACAAGACGTGTAGTTGAGGGCGTTGTTAATGGGTTCCAATCAGGCATCCATTCTTACACGATTATTGGGTCGTATGGGACGGGGAAATCAAGTTTTCTTTTGGCTTTAGAAAGAGATTTAAAGGAAAAGGACGGAAGGCATATATTACTAAATCCGTCAACCCTTTCTGATAAAACTTTTGAAGTGCTTAAGGTCGTTGGTGACTACAAGGACTTATCTACATTGTTAGGAGAAAAACTTTCTACACAAAGAACATCCGACGACGTATTGAGTGCTTTACGAAACAAATATAAAGCTCTAAAAGAAAGAGATACATTCCTAGTAATTCTTATTGATGAGTTTGGTAAGGTGCTTGAACATGCTGCAAAGAATGCGCCAGAAAGAGAACTCTACTTCATGCAAAAACTGGCAGAGTTTGTCAATGTGCCGACTAGAAATATTTTGCTTATCACCACACTCCATCAGAATTTTAGTGCATATTCTCGCAGATTAAGCGTAACACAAAAGGAAGAATGGACGAAAGTCAAAGGGCGATTCCAAGAATTGGTCTTTGTAGAGCCTATAGAGCAACTATTATATCTTGCAGCAAACAAGGTGGAGGACAAAGCTCTTAGTAAGTACCAAAAGAATGCCATAGGGGCATTAGCTCAATTGGCAAAAACTACAGGTTTCATTTCTTCGAAAATAACATCGGATATAGCCTACTCATTAGCTCCTCTAGAATCATTTGCGGCTTATGCTATCACTCAAGCGATTCAGAGATATGGACAAAACGAACGTTCTCTATTTTCATTTCTAAAAGCCAAAGGGGAAAAATCGCTTCTTGAATACAAAAGAGATATTTACAATCTAGCATGTGCCTATGACTACACCTATTATAACTTTTACTCCTACCTGAAAGAAGCTAATGCAGACTCTATGCAGTGGAGTGTGATGCAAATATCGATAGAGAGAGCCGAAGGATTGTCTTGGGGAGGAGAAACTGATTTGATTGATGCCATTAAGTTTGTCAAAGCTATCGGTTTGCTTAATTTGTTTGGCAATGCTTCATTTCGAATGAATCGACAAGAGCTAATCACGTACGGAGAGATAGCTCTTGGAGTCAATCATGCAGACGAAATATTAAAGCAATTAGAACAATTCAAAATTATCAGATATGCAGTCTACAAAGGCCGTTATCTGCTTTTTGAGGGTACAGACATCAACATAGAAGAGGAGGTGCGTAAAGCAGGCTTGGTGGTTAATCGGCCACAAGACATAGCTTATGACATAAAAAAATATTGTTTCAAAAAGGTAGCTCCAGTCAAAGCTTGTTATTACCAAAAAGGCACACCTCGCTACTTCGAATATGAGGTACTTGACAGGGGATTCGATAAAGAACCGATGGGAGATACCGATGGATTCATACAACTTATTTTTTCACCTAATGAAGAGTCGGCAGAAGTCACCCGCCAATTAAGTGCTCAATGTACAAATGCTATCATCTTTGCTTGTTTTAGCAATACTGATGAACTAACAGACCATCTCTACCAAATAGAGAAGTATAAGTATATATTAGACAAGGTGTTAGTCGATCAATCAGACAAAGTAGCTATTAGCGAAATCAATAAATTAATAGACTTTGAAAAGATTACGCTTAACAAGATAATCAACGAAAGCCTGTTTGCTTACGGCAAAAATGTCACATGGCTCTATAAAGGCGAAAAACAACCAGTGCATTCACTGAAAGGGTTTAACCAACTACTTTCTGTCGTATGTAAAGAAGTTTACTCTCTGACCCCAGTAATCAACAATGAATTATTCAACAAGCAGAAGTTAAGTAGCTCTATCTCAAGTGCAAAGGGAAAGTTCCTTTTTGCTATGCTGCAACATAGCGATGAAGTAGATTTTGGACTCGCTTCAAATAAGTTTCCGCCAGAGAAGACAATCTATTACTCATTGCTGAAAACAACAGGGCTTCACATGAGTGGAGCGTTTAGAAGTACGCCCACGACCGAAGGTATTATGCCACTTTGGAATGCTTGCGAATCATTTTTAACTTCGACCACGAACAAAGCTAAGAAGATATCTGAACTTATCAAAATTCTATCTGCAAAACCTTATAAGCTAAAGCAAGGTGTACTTGACTTCTGGGTGCCTATCTACTTATACATCAAAAGACAAGATTATTCTCTCTATGGTGCTAATGGAGCATATATTCCAAGCCTCAACATGGAGTTTTTCGAATTGCTTCAAAAACATCCAGAAGAGTATCTTATCAAGGCTTTTGATGTGAGTGGCGTGAAAGTAGAGATATTCAACCAGTACAGAAAGTTCTTGAATGTAGAAGAACTAGATAGTATCAAAAGCGACGATTTTATCGAAACAATCAAGCCTTTCTTTTTCTTCTACAATAAAAGGTTAAACGAATATGCTAAACATACACGAAAGTTTGACCACATACAAACTATCCGCTTTAGAGACACTTTGGCAAGGGCAAAAGATCCTGAAAAGACTTTTTTCGAAGATTTGCCAGCAGCTTTAGGCTACGACAAGGAGATGCTGCTTAATTCTGAAAAAGTACAAGAATTTTGCAACGTCATCAATAGGGCTGTTCGCGAATTACGCTCGTGTTACACCGATATGATTGACAGAGTGGAAAATCGATTGCTGGAAACGTTAGGTATAGAAGATTACGATTATGAGAAGTATGTAGCAATTATCCGAGATCGTTTAAGTCCCGTTAAGGTCTATCTGCTTACAGGTAGGCTTAAAGAGTTCTATCAACACGCGATGACAGAGTTCGAAAACCGAACGGAGTGGTATCAATCCATTTGTTATATAGCTTTGGAGCAGCCACTTGAGCGATTGCGTGATGATCAAGAAGAAAAACTTATCAATGACTTGATAACTCTTTTTATCGAATGTGAGAAGTATGCCGACATCTCGAGGGTAGCGAAAAACGAAAAAGACGAAGTATTCTCATTCGATTTGGTTTCTACCATGGGAAAAGATATTCACGCTCAGACATTCAGATTACCTGATAGTGAAAAGAGACTTGCTGACAATTTGGAAAAAGACATAGACATTCTATTGTCAAAAGTTACCAACGATAACATTTCGGTGTGCGCATTGCTGAAGGTGCTAAATAAGAAATTAGGAAAATAATGAAGATAAGACATATATTGGGAATCTCTGGCGGGAAGGATAGTGCGGCATTAGCCATCTATCTGAAGCAGAAATATCCTACCCTAAAAATAGAGTACTACAACTCAGATACAGGCTGTGAATTGGCAGAGACAGAGTTGCTCATTGATAGACTTGGAGCTTACTTGGGTAGTATTAAGCGACTCCGAGCAGCAGAAGGAAGTCCTGAACCGACCCCTTTTGAACATTTTCTAAAGGCAGCAGGAGGTTTTCTACCCTCTCCTCAAGCACGTTGGTGCACGAAGAAGATGAAGTTAGACGAGTTTGAGAGATATGTCGGTGATGATTATGCTATTTCATACGTTGGGATTAGAGGAGACGAAGATCGTGAAGGGTATGTGTCTTCAAAGCCCAACATTCAGTCGGTCTTTCCTTTCAGAAGAAACATTTGGAGTGTCGACGTAATCAACAGGTTCTTACACAACGACAGAATAGAACAAATCAAAGCCATCTATGGCAAGTTGTGTCCTGATGGACTGATGAAAGAGGATTTGATTAGAATCGTAGAAAAGCCAATTACAAAGCAGTTCTACTATTCGAAGAAATTAAATGCTCTGCTTGACTTCAATGTAAAGATTTTCAATCAAGCAGTATTTGATTTTCTAAAAACTACAGACTACCCCATTGGGCATTTAAGCGATTTTCCTCTAATCGATAACGATGAAGTGTTGGTGAAAGAAGACATTTTCAGACTGCTTCGCGAAAGTGGTGTAGGTGTACCCAAGTATTATGAAGAAATACCCTTCGAAGTAGACGGAAAGACTGGCACGTACTGTCGAAGTAGGAGTGGGTGTTATTTCTGTTTTTTCCAGCAAAAAATAGAATGGATCTGGCTTTATGAGCAACACCCTGAACTGTATAAAAAAGCTATGTCTTTTGAAAAAGATGGTTATACTTGGATTCAAAATGAAAGCTTGGCTGAGCTTATTAAACCTGAACGTATTCGTCAAATAAAACTTGACATTATCAAGAGGCAAGAAACAAACAAGAATAAGAAAAAAGGTACAAGTTTGGCTGAACTCTTTGGCGACGAATATATGTGTGCCAACTGTTTTATTTAAATACCTATGCTAAAAGACGTAAAATGGGCTGCAGATGGAACCTACAGACCAGGAGAAACTTATTCTCCCGAAAGGTTTTTCAATGACGGATTAAAGAACAGTCGTAATTTTGATTTGCAACTGGGCTACTTTAGTTCTGCCACCATTAGTGTGTTGGCGGAAGGCTTTGCTACGTTTATCTCACAAGGTGGCCAAATGCGTCTTATTATCAATCAAATTGTTTCAAAAGAAGATAAAGAGACAATCACTAAGGGTTTACTGGGCGATGTTATAGATTGCGTTGATTTGACCAATTTTTGTGAGTTAAAAAAGACTTTTGATGAATACCAAGAACAGTTTTTTAGATGCCTTGCTTACATGATTGCGCAAAAACGTATTGAAATCAAAATCATAAAGCCCAAGGGGGATAAAGGCATTGCACACACTAAGTCAGGACAGTTTCGCGATAATGATACCATAACGTCTTTTACGGGATCGGCGAACTTCACCATTAGTGGACTCTTTAATAATATAGAAGAGATTAAGATAGACCGTAGTGATTCACCTGATCCTATGACACAAAACCGCATTGTTTCTCAACGAAAATCTTTTGATGATATCATGGGCGAACGGCTAGATTATATCGAATATCTGTCGCCAGAGAAGTTAGAAGCGGTAGTCTCTACATGCTATCATGATGCAAGTATTGAAGAGCTACTCGATGTCGAAAAACAATTAGAAACGATTCGAAGATATAGGGGAAAATCAAGAAATGCAGCTTTTGATAAATCTTTAATCGCTATGCGTACTGACGAATTAGCGAGACGAGAGCCCCACTTTCCGTTCTCATCAGGCCCCAGAGATTACCAAAAACGAGCTTTTGAAAATTGGAAAAATAATCAGCAAAAAGGTCTGTTTTCTATGGCTACAGGTACAGGAAAGACGCTTACAGCTCTTAATTGTTTACTAGAGATATACAAACGTAAGGGCTATTATAAAGCTATTATTTTAGTTCCAACGCAGACATTGGTAGAGCAATGGGTGCAAGAATGCAAAAAGTTTGATTTTAGAAATATCATTTTGGCGTATTCTAAAAACTCGAAATGGAAAGATGAAATAGATCTATTGCACTTAAGAGAGGATTTTAATCCGACAAATAAAGCAGATTCATTTATCATCATTTCCACCTATGCTTCTTTTGTTAGAAATAATGTGTTTGAAAGTCTCAATACCTTCTCAAAAAAACAGACACTATTCATTGCTGACGAAGCACATAACATGGGAGCAAAAAGAGTTTTAGATAGGATAGATAGCATAAAGTATCTGCGTCGAATAGGACTATCTGCCACTCCAAATAGACAATTTGATGAGATTGGAAACAATAAAATCAAAGAATTCTTTGGAAGTACTGAGGGATATACATTTGAATATTCGATGAGAGAAGCTATAGACAATGATTTCTTATGTCGTTATTACTACTACCCTCATGTGGTAAATCTGAATGACACAGAGATGACAGAGTATATAAAGGTCTCAAAGCAATTATGTAAGTTATACAATGCTGATAACGACACCTTCACAGAAAGTGATGACATCTTAATGGCTCTCTTGTTAAAGCGGAAACGTATTATCCACAAGGCTAGTCAGAAGAAAAAAGTTTTTGAGGATATATTGAAAATGCGATATCAGGAAAAAGGTAACTTGAAGTATACCTTAGTATATGTACCTGAAGGGAATAGACCTGATTATAATGCAGATATCTTTGATTCATCAGACGTATTAACAACTGATAGCGAATCAGAACATCTTATAGATGAATACACTCAAATAGTGTGTGGCATCAGTCCTACGACGACCGTAAGACAATTTACATCCAACTCAGTAGAACGCTCGAAAATATTAGAAGACTTTGCCGATGGACGATTAGAAGTGCTTACTTCAATGAAGTGCTTGGATGAGGGCGTAGACGTACCACGCAGCGAGATGGCAATATTCTGTGCAAGCACAGGTAATCCGCGCCAATTCGTACAGCGCAGAGGGCGAATACTTCGCAAGCATAAAGACAAGTATCGCGCTATCATACACGACTTAATAGTAGCTCCTTGCGTTGGCATCGATGAAGGAAACTATAAGATGGAACGAAATCTGTTGGCAACCGAATTAAGGCGAGTGCGCGACTTTGCCTCTCTCTCCGAAAATGCTGATTTTACATATAAAGCACTCGGAAGCATTACTGATTATTATAACCTATCAATCTTATAATTATGGCTTATACAACAAACAACGACAAAATGCTTGAAGCAGTATTGACAAATCCAGACTTGATGAAGTATGGTAATTATGGGCCTGAAGACATTACTTCAGTGTACCAAGCTATCACGTCAGATAATACTATCATCAGTGCTGTAGCACAAATCATCAAACGTACTGCTGACGAAGCTACAGAGAAAGAGATTTATAAAGAAGTAACTGAATACTTAAAGAAAAACGTATGATAATCAAAAGTGTTGTAATAAAGAATTTTCGTAGCTACTACGGGGAAAATAGGTTCAAATTCTCAAATGGGCTGACCTTGGTCATCGGTGACAATGGTGATGGCAAAACGACTTTCTTTGAAGCTTTGCTATGGCTATTTAATACGTCTATAGAGAATAATAGCATCGACAATGCTTCCGAAATGCGTAAGTCAAAACTTGAAGTTGGTGAAAGTGATGAAGTGCTTGTTTGCATGACTTTTGAACACGATGGCGAGAAAAGCGTTGAAAAAAGCTTCAATTTTGAGCGAACTTCTGAAAGTTATTTCTCTACATTTAATATTGTCTTTCGTGGATACGAAGTCATAGATACAGGAAGAGATTCTGTTAATGGTAAATTTTTGATGGAAAGATGCTTTGATGCATTTATTCGGAAGTTTAGCATGTTTAAGGGCGAATCGACTTTGAATGTATTTCAAGAACCTACAGCTTTAAAGCAGTTAGTTGATAAATACTCTGACGTGCGGAAGTTTGACGAATTGGTTAATCTTACTTCTAATTTTGAAGAAAAATCGCAAGCTGTATATTCAAAGGAATGCCGTTCAGACGAAAAAATTTCAAAAGAAGCGAAACGGCTTGATAGTCAGCTGACACGCATAAGTACAGAAATATACAACAAGAAGAAAGACATAAGAGAAAAGCAAGATTCTATAAGTCTGTATACCTCTAAACTTGAAGATTTAGCTCAGAACCAAGAAGTAACAGATAAACTTCACGAAATAACGGAACGCATTAAGAATCTCACTGACAAAGCTATAAAATTACGAGCCCAAATATCCCTTGTAGACAAGCAGACGGCTTTGCTAGATAAGCAATGGATACTTTGCGCCTTCCCCTCTATCTTGGCTGAGTTTAGGAAAAAAAGTCAAAGTCTTAGCAAGGACAAACGGTTGCAAGACAAAAAATTTCTAGAACAACAAGCTCAAAAGAGAGGAAAGCTTGAAGCCTACAATGAAGTACGTGGTTTGCTCGCAAATGGCGTTGCAGAACTCCCCTGGTATTTGCCTACTGAAGAGACTATGCAAGAAATGATTAACGATCACGTGTGTAAAGTTTGTGGAAGTCCTGCTCCTGAAGGATCTCCCGCCTACAAATTCATGGTCAACAAACTGAATGAGTACAAAAAACATGTCGATGAAAAGTTGAAACTAGAGGCTGCAAAAGCAGAGATTGAACAACAACAGCTATTCAAGTCAAGCTACATTGAAGAAATTCACAACTTGAGTATTCGACTAAGTGGGAGCACAGAAGCAGAAGTCACTCAAATAGCAACTGATATTAAAGATCGGCTAGATCTTGAAGAAAGACTAAAAAAGGATTTAGATGCTATCAATGAAAAAATACAAGATGCTGAAGATGATAAGGCACGCTTGTTAATACAGTCGGGCAATATTCCCGAAGAACTCTTGCAAAAGAATTTCCAAGACATCAAGGGCATGTTTGAGCAAAAGGGAAGGGCCGAACAGAGATTGATTATGCTCCAAAATGAACTGGACGACTTGAAAAGCCAAGAAACTGAGATGCGCAAACAGTTTAACGAGTTAAATCCGCAAAGTGGCCTCGTAAAAGTTTATCGTGATGTGCATCGTGCCTTCGAAGAAATAGCAAAGGCATTCCAAAACGCTAAGAAAGAAAATCTGCGTCGCTTCTTGGCAGCTTTAGAAGATTGTGCTAATACTTATCTAACAAGACTTAGCGCAAAAGACTTTCACGGAGAAATACGTTTGCGTCAGACAGCAGATGATTCAACTGAAATCAGATTGTATAGTTCCAATGGTACAGAAATAAAAAATCCATCTGGCTCACAAGAAACGGTTATGTATATGTCGGTATTGTTTGCTATTTCTGACTTTACAGATCAGAAGCGAGACGAAAACTATCCGCTCATCTTTGATGCTGCTACCTCTTCTTTCGGCGATTCAAAAGAGGAAGAGTTCTATAATGTTATTGATAAACTTAATAAACAATGCATAATTGTTACAAAGGATTTTATAACCAAGGGTGAACTAAGAATGAATGATATTGAGCAATTATCATGCAGCGTGTACCGCATTAAGAAAGCAGCTAATTTTGATAGTAAGAACATGGCTACTATACGAACAATTGTTGAAAAAATTAAATAGAAACATATGGAAAGTTTATTTGATATATGGGGCAGAAGAAATCCAGAATGGGAAGTTCGTTATCAAACGACAATCATGGATGTCTTTTGTGATTACGGGAAAGGCACTACTTCACTTTCATCAGCCAGAAGTAAACCTTTTGGCGCAGGTTACGAAATTTTCATTTTAGCTTTCTTTATTGGTCTATATTATGTTAAGACTAAACCTCTGGTAGAAGATATGGCAAAAAAGAAATCCTTTGGTTGGGCTATTCAAAATTGGGGTAACATTGAAAATCGAGGTGGACGAATAGCTTACGATAAGCTTCAAAAATTTATCTTTGCTGCATTAATCGCTCGGACAGATGTTGATTTCATTGCTTTAGATAAAGGAGAAATCAATGTGCGAAAAGCAGTTGACCAACTAATTGACAAAATGGAGCAATATGCAAATTTTGGTTTCTCTTTTATGACTGAAAAGATGGAGGAAAATCCCAATTACTTCTTTAATGAAACCGCATTTCTCCGATTATTTACATCTTTTTCGGAAAAAGGGAATGTTTCCAACAATGAAGATGATGAAATAGAGGATTTGTAAGACTCTGAAGTAGGAAAAATTGCAGTTTTATTGCCTTCCTAATAATCTCTTTTAAGCACTTATTTAAAATTATTGGTATCCGATAAAAATTTGGGACTTTCGAAAAAAATAGGGCTGATTCCATTTGCTGGAGTCAGCCCTTTTTGGTTATTTAGACGTTATTTTTTTGAAAAAAGTCCCTCTCCTTATCCTCATCAATGAGGGGAAAGGAGAGGGGCTATATATGTCTTAGAACAGTTTGGGTTGTCAAATTGCAGTTTATTAAACTGATTTTGCCCAAACAATACGTTAAGCGTTTTTACTCTTTTGCTCCGTTGTTAATCCAGTCTTTAATCATTTGCAATTCGGGCTGCTTGGTAATCATGATTTTAGAGTGGTCGTGCTTCCATGCGGTGCTGATGTCGGTAGCGAGTGTTTCGTAGAGGATGCTATTGTCGGCATTAGAGGGGAGAACGCGAAGTTTAGAAGGGTCTTTGTGAGAGGTGACGTTTACCATATCAGCATAGCTATGGCCTTCGGTGAGGTTGAGCGAGGCAGCCCAAGCGTTGCCACTGTGGCAGTTGGCGCACTCCTTGTTGAGTACGGCCGATTGTATGGCAGCATACATGCCCACGTTGAGTGATCCCGCGTTGATGCGAATGGTGTCAGAGGTGGTGGGAGCATCGGCCGAATAGAAAGTGATGATGCGACGACGCAGGGAGTTGGTGACGCAGACCTCAATGGTCTTCACCTCATCAGGAATGCCGACCAACTTCATTGATACGTGGCCGTTGTCATCGGGTTGCACGTTTCGTGTAATGCTGGCATACTGATTGTCTGCACTAAAGCCCGCGATGGCCACTGTATAGTTGCTGGGCCAAGAACTGACACCATTGATGTCCATCTCGACCTTTGCCACACGGCCACTCTCAATGGGTACGTACTCCTTTTCATAAATGCGTCCGTCGTCACAGGCCGTGCAAAGCAACAATAGGAATAGTAGAGAACTTATGATTGATTTCATTCTTTCTGCTTTTGGGAAACGAGTTTTTTTGTTGACGAGTTAACGAGTTGACAAGTTAACAGGAAAGTTACTTTATTTAACTCGTTAGCTAAAAAGACAAACTTACTCGTTAACTTGTTAACTCGTTAACTCGTCAACTAATTTAGAAACAATACTGCAACTGAACGGTGGCAGAGTGGGTAGCGAGGCCGAGGTTGTCGTTGTCGCGGTCGAGCTGCGTATCGTGTCCTTTACGACCCGTGTACTGATACATAGCTTGCAACTTGAGGTTACACCCCTTGAAGAAGTAGTTAACACCAACGGCAGGCATGTTTAAGAATCCGTCCTTGCTCGTACTGTTGCGGTTCATAAAGTCGTAGCGAGCAGCTACTTGAACGCGTGGAGCAACGAAATAGCCAGCTTGTACGTAACCACCGAGGTAGTTGTAGTGTTCGTCAATCTTCTGACGCTTGGTGAAACCAACATTCATCCAATACATCTCACCAGCCAAATACAAGCGGTTGTAAATCATCGCAAACTCAGCACCTACACGTGCATCGTTCGTACTCTCGTTTTCGCTCTCCACGTTCATAGAACCTGAAAGACCAATCAACATCTTCTTTTCGTGTAAGAGGTTGGGGTTGCCCTGCGTTGAAGGCATAGTGCCCCAAGGCATATAAGTGAGGCGGCCCGCATAGAGTAGAGAGGGAATGTGCCAATCGTCGCTCAACGTCTTGTTGGCTACGTTTACGCCCGATCCTGTACCATTAAAAAGACCTACTTCATAGCCAAACTTATTGTTGACCACACCGTGCAGCTCAATGCCGAGGTCGAAGCCAGTGCTCATTGAGGGCGTTACGGCATTCAGCACGTAAGGCATGATAACGGCCGTGGTGAGTGAAGTGGGGAGTTGGGGAAAGAGCGTTTCGCCCAATGTGGTGAGGTAAGCGTGAGAGAACGGTGTCTTAAACTTACCCACGCGTAGTTGGACGGGATTGTTGAACTTTACATCGAACCATGCTTGCTGTAGCAAGTTGCCGCCCGACTTGGCAGCGTTGATAGACAAGTTGAAGCTTACTTTATTAAAGGCGCGACCCGTAAAGCCGAGAATGGCATTAGGAATGGCGAAACCTGAGTTTGCGACATTGTCTTGGTTATAAGCTTTGTCAAGGCCTTCGTCGTCGTACCAATTGAAGTTGCCACTGGTCTGTACCAACATATAGGGCTTAAAGATGAAGTCGCCCTTCTTGGTCTGAATGGTGAATCCCTTGCTACCCGCGAGCGAAACGACACCATTGTCAGTATCGAGGTCGACGGGAGCATATTTAATGCGATGTTCGTCAGCACGATGTTTGTGCGGACGTTGTGCAGTTTCTACGTTTGCTGAGTCAGCGTCAGTCGTGTTTACGTTCTCAGCGTTTACGGTAAGTGTGCTTGCTGCAACGAAGGCGGCAAGGCTTAATATTGTTTTGTTCATTTCCTTCTTTTTTTTAGGTTGACGAGTTGACAAGTAGACGAGTTAACGAGCAAGTTAGTTTTTAGTTGGTGAGTTATATAAGGTAACTTACCTATTAACTCGTCAACTCGTTAACTTGTCAACTCAAAGAGTTCTACAGAGATTCCAAGAATTTAATAAGTGCGTCGCGGTCTTTCTTTTGCATCTTCTTAAAGATGTTCTTTGAAGCCTCGCCTTCACCACCGTGCCACATAATGGCCTCGATGAAGTTGCGTGCACGACCGTCGTGCATAAAGCAAGTGTGGCCGTCGACCTTCTGTTGCAAACCAACGCCCCAAAGAGGAGTGGTGCGCCATTCGTTGCCGCGTGCCAAACCGCTGCAATAGTTGTCGTTGAGGCCAACGCCCATAATTTCAGACCCCATGTCGTGTAACAAGTAGTCAGAGTAGGGGTGAATGGTCAAGCCTCCCAACCAAGGGATGTGTGTGCCATTGAGCAGGGTAGAACCGCGCTTCTTAGTATGCAATGTAGTGACGTGGCAGAGTTGACATTTCGCTTTGTAGAAGTTCTGCTCGCCAATGCTCACCATTTCGCGTTCGGTAATCATCTTGTCGCCATACTGCACCATTTGCGTAGTCGAACCCAAGCGGCGAGCTGGTACGCCGAGGCATTGCATATAAAGGTCGACATTTTCCATAGCTTCCGTCGAAACGTCGAGTCGATTAGAATAAACAAGGCCCATCATGCTGCCGTACTTCTGCTGCGTCTGTCCCTCGCAAATCTCTTCTGGGAAACGGCTATTCGTAGCACCCATATCGCTTGAGAAACCGAGTTCAACGGTGAGGTCGAGGTGTTGTGCTTTGTTGCCCGAAAGGCCTACACCCGTAACGCCCTTTTCGGTAATGTAGTTGCAGCGACCGCTAATGCCATATTCAGGGTAGTTGCTCTTAGCAGCCAAAGCTTCTATCTCGGTGGGGTCGAGCGCCATCATTAGTCCCATGCCCACGTGGCGGAGCGGTTGGCGAACTGAGATGATTAAGTCCTCAGGTTTAACAGCATCGGCAATAGGTTTGCCGTAATTCTTCATACCATTGGTATACCACTCCGCAATGCGGTATTCAGGATAAGCCAATTCGTAAGTCTCGCCATCGGGGAAGGCGAACTGCTGCTTGTGCCATTTCACCTGCAATTTGCCCTCAGGCTTCATCTCATACTCCTTGCCGTCTTTGCCCACGTAAGTGCCTTGAATGCATTGGTCGTGAAGCACGCGGCCATAGTCGGGGAAGAAGGAACCATTCTTGCGTGTGATGTAAATCAAGCCAGAGGTAAATCCCGTGCCGCCTGACACGGTGCAGAAGCCGTCTTTGTCGGCCTTGCTTTCATCATAGTTGGCCCAAATGGCGGGTTTGGTGCGACCTGTAGTCATGTGGCAACTCTTGCACGAGAAGCCTGCGTAGAGCGGACCAAGGCCACCCGCTTCTGGATCGGTGCCGCTTGGTGCGGCATTGTCGTAAAGTTTATTGCCCGAATTAAATCGAGCCAAGTATTTGCCGCTCACCCAATTGGCCTCAACGTCATAGGCCGTTGATGAGTTCAGGAAGATAGTAGAGATGTCGGCCGAGAGGGCATAGCCTTCGGGCACGGTGATGTCCGTCACCGTTATGCCTTCATCGTCACTACAAGCCGTGAGAGCGAGCATTGCAGCACCTACTATCCAACTATGTTTTAGTAAACTGTGAGTCATTGTTATTTTCTTTGTTGATAAGTTGACGCGTTGACAAGTTAACGGGTAAGTTACTCATTTCGTCAACTTTTTTTAAACGCACATAGGGAGTGAAGCGAAAACGTGGTGTTTTTCACTTCACTCCGATGTGGAAGGATGAGTTTAATAAGTTTAATGAGTTTAATAAGTTTAATGAGATTAGCGAGTAGGAAGTTTAGAGTCGTAGCCTATTCAACTTATTAAACTAAATAAACTCATTAAACTCATTAAATTTACTTTTTTGACACGGTGCGGGGGTTGCCATCCTTGAAGATTAGGAACTCCAATGTGTGGAAGCCGCGAACGTTTTGTGCAGACTCAACCTTTGCATCATCGTCACCGGGAGCCCAGTCAAGGTCGCTCCACTTCTTAGACTTCATGATTTGCATGATACCATTCTGGTCGAGAGGCCAAGAGTCCATGTTGGGGTCGAGACCCAACTCGTCAACAGGACCAAAGAGGAAGGCTTCGCTCGTTTCCCATGGTTCACGAGCTTCCATCCATGCAGTGCAGCAAGCTTCGAAACCAGCGTTAGAAGGATTAGCGGCAAAAGCGTCAACAGCAGCCTTGAGCGCGTTGTTTCTCGTAACGAGGTCGCGGTAAGTAGGAACGACTACGTTGTCAACAAAGTTGTTGATGATAGCATTCTTTGTAGCTTCGGGCAATTTGATAGCCTCTGTCTTCAAGTTGGTAGCGTCACCCGTAACTTTACCATC
>ERZ1023654.300-NODE-300-length-15303-cov-33.564730_pt1 | contig 15303 bp, 14 predicted proteins | sample MGYA00380338_ERZ1023654 | MGnify/ENA primary metagenome ERZ1023654 (study PRJEB33179, sample SAMN07448980) | human gut metagenome | biome: Human-gut; feature: Human associated habitat; material: Faeces | host: Homo sapiens | place: India: Bhopal | collected...
TACCGGATTTTTGATTCGAATTTTGAACACCCTACCTGTAAGGGCAAAAGCTTTAAAACTCACACTGAAATTTATAAAGCTTTTGCCCTTACAGGGCGCCAAGTTTGCGAACATGATAACCCAGGGCGTTGCCCTGGGCTAAGAGCTTCTGCCCCTTCAGGGCGTGCTGCTTCTATGAGCTTCTGTCTTTTACCTATGTTTCGGCCGGTGACCGCTGGCTCAGGGTGTGCTGGGTAATTTCAACCGTACAGGTCATATTATTTTCGGTTAGTTATGAAATTGTTCTGTCTCTTGCGGATAAATCTATATTCCGTGACACGGAACGGCCGTTCCAAATCACGGAATGGCGGTTCCGAACTACGGAATGTACGTTCCGTGTCACGGAACGGAACTTTTTGTAGCTTAAACAAAACATTTATATAGTATAAGAGTAAGCAGAGAGTAGTTACAAATGAAATATTAACAATGAATTAAAGAATTATGGAAAAAGTAAAAGAGCCCATTAAGATATGGGCAAAACCCCTCAGGAATGGCAACAAGGCACTTTATCTTAGAAGATATATTGCCGGTTCTCACAGCAAAGGGTATGTTTATGAGAAATTGGATGGTTTGTTTCTCATTGATGACAAGAAGGGCAAAGACAAAATTGCAAAAGAGAGAAACAACAATGCCTTGCAAATTGCAGCAATTATCAAGTGCGAGCGAATCAAAGAATACATGAACGGGATGGTCGGTATCAAAAAGAAAGCTCTCAGGGATATGGCTTTGAAAGACTGGATGCTGACGTATGCTGAAAGGAAGAAAGCGCAAGGGCAAAGTGGAAGCAATGCTGCCACAATCCGTAACACCATGCTACACCTTATTATATATAAGGGAGAGTCTGTCAGAATGAGTCAATTAGACAAAGCCTACTGTGAAGGTTTTGTGATTTATCTTGCCAACGCTATGACCATCGGCTTCGACAAGCCCAAACGAGGGCAGCATCATCAGAAAAAGGATATGACATACAATCCGGAAGAGCGCTGCTGGGAACTTAAGAACGTCAAATTGAGTGATGGCGAAATGAAGTTCCGTCACACAAACGATTGGTCTCTCAACTGGGGTGGTCCACTTGACGCCTTGGTTCAGGATGGAGCTAACATCGCTGTAGCAGCTGGTACTTACGACATCAAACTTTATGTTGATTGGGAAGGAAACACAGCAAAGTGTGTGATGACAATGAAGTAATATCTCTCAAAAAATTACAATTAAAGGCGGTTTCTATTCAGAGACCGCCTTTTTGTATGCCCTGCATTCTTTCCCTCATTTTCCCCAAAAAACATTTGGTGGTTACGAGGAAAAGTCGTATCTTTGCGGCGAATAAGTACAACTTTTATATTTTTGTGAATATGAGAACAGGTGACAAAGTATTAATATCTCCAGACTTGACACATGCCAAAGACTGGACACCGGGCGAAGTGATTGAAATTGAGAACAATCCTTTCGTAGGAATTGTCATCTCCGCAAAAACCGCAGATGGGAACATCTTCTTTGGATATAAAGACTTATTTGAACCTGCAAAGGAGGCAGTATGTACGCAATAGCATTTGATATGGTTATTTCTGATTTACAGAAATACTATGGCGAACCTTACAACAAAGCTTACTACGAAATAAAAGAGCTTCTAAAAAAGAATGGTTTCGAGTGGGTGCAAGGCAGTACATACATGACGATGAATGATGATTTGACTGCACTTGTAAAAACAGTTATGGAACTTTCTAAAATAGAGTGGTTTAAGAAATCAGTCAGAGATCTAAGAGGATTCAAAGTTGAAAGTTGGTCGAACTTTACTGATTTGGTTAAACACTCATAGAATAGGCAACTCTCCTCCAATCCGAGACCGCCTTTTTGTATGCCCTGCATTCTTTCGACCTGTACGGTTGGCACACCCTGAAGGGGGCAGAAGCTTGAGTAAAAAAGCAATACGCCGATAACAGGAGCTTATCGCTTTTCGTCTCCTGAAACAACATGATTCTGAACTGAGGTCATGACAGATACTATGAATTTGCACAGAAATGCAAACGTTTGCGCAAGTCGTTTGCTTGATTTAGGTCAAGAAAAGATTGCCACTACAAAAGAAAATCATAACTTTACCACCGAAAACAAAAAACAAGAAGAATATGAAGAAAGTTTACTTGACACTTATTGCACTCTTAGCAGTAATCAGTGCTTCGGCACAAGGATGGCCGGCAAACTACAATGGAGTCATGCTGCAGGGCTTCTCTTGGAATGCATACGAGGCTGCACAATGGAAAGCTCTTGAGGCTCAGACTACAGAGTTCAAAGGATTCATCGACCTCGTATGGGTTCCTCAGAGCGGAAAATGTGCTGAAACCGTACAGGTAATGGGCTATAAACCCTATTACTATTTCAACCACAACTCCAGTTTCGGAACAGAAGACGAGTTGCGTTCCATGATCAAGACATTTAAAAACAATGGTATCGGGACCATTGCCGATGTAGTTATCAACCACCGCAATACCGAGGGTTGGTTCACTTTCCCTGCAGAGACATACCAGGGTGTGACCTACCAGATGCTGCCTACCGACATCTGCAAAAACGACGATGGTGGCAAAACGGCAACACAAGCTCAAGAAGAAGGTGTCAGCCTCAGCAACAACAACGATGAAGGTTCTGACTTTGGTGACTGCCGCGACTTGGACCACAAGAGCGCAAACGTACAGAAAGTAGTTAAGGCTTATCTGAAATTCTTGAAAGAAGACCTTGGCTACATCGGCTTCCGCTACGACATGGTAAAAGGTTTCAACGCAAGCCATGTGGGCGACTACAACACAGCAACAGGTATTCAGTACTCCGTAGGCGAGTATTGGGATGGTGTAGGCAATATCAAGAACTGGATCAACAATACAGACAAGAAGAGCGGTGCCTTCGACTTCCAATTCCATTACAACATGACCGATGCTATCAGAAGCAACAACTGGACAAAACTGAGCAACAGCAGTCTGATGTCTGATGATTCCTATCGCCGTTATGCCATAACCTTCGTAGAAAACCACGACATACAGGTACGCGAGGACAATAGCAACGAGGGAAGCAAAGACCCTATCCCTACAGCATATATTCCTGCTGCCAACGCATTCCTCATTGCCATGCCTGGTACTCCTTGTATCTTCCAGCCTCACTGGAAAGCATACGAGCACGAGCTGAAGAGCATGATAGAGGCCCGCAAATTGGCAGGTATCACCAACACAAGTTCTTATCGCAATTATGCCAGCAACACACAGTATTTTGCTAATGCGGTAAATGGTACTAACAGTCGCAAGTTGTTGGTGGTTGTAGGTATTCCAAGCATGATGACTACCCCATCAAAGACTGAATATACCCGCATCCTCTCTGGCAAAAACTACATGTACTATCTGTCAAACAACTCAGAGACCGCATGGGCAGACAAGGCTTCTGGCGAATACGAGGAGGGCTTCAAAGTGGCTCTTACTGCAGTAAGCAAGAACACCTCTGCCAAGTTGGTTTACACCACCAATGGCAGCGACCCTACAGCCAGCAGCACTCAGGCAACAAGCGGTACATCTATCAACATCAGCAGTTCATGCACACTGAAGGTGGGTCTTCTCATCAATGGTACTGTAAGCGGCATTCGCACTTATAACTATAGCATCAAGCGTTTCGAGCCATACAACATCACTGTTTATGTAAACACAGATGCCGTCAATTGGAAGAAGGTGAACTTCTACTATTGGGGTAACACTGATGATAATTTTGAATGGCCAGGAACCACCATTACACAGACCAAGATGATTGATGGCAAGAACTGGTATTATAAGGACTTCACCATTACCCAAAAAGGCGGAATGCTCAACTTTGTTTTCTGCGAGCCTAACGATGCAGGAACAAAAGAGAAATCTCAGTCACTCGACATTACAGGCATCAACTCAACCGTCTTCATCAAGGTTGGTCCTGAAAAAAGCGGTGGAAAATATGTCGTAACTAATGTCACTAAAGAAGTAAACACTGGCATCGACCAGCCTATCACCGAGAATACAGGCAAAAACGTCAACAATGCCTGGTACACCCTTAGTGGTATGAAGATGAACCAAAAGCCCAACCAGGCTGGCATCTATATCCACCATGGCAAAAAGGTAGTTATCAAGTAAATAAAAAACCTAACATATAATTCATCTATTCAACTGGCGGCTCACGTTATGCGAGGGTCGCCAGTTTTTCGTATAGAGTAAAATAGCCGAGAAAGAAGAAATATCATTTTTTCGGTAAAACATTTGGAAGCAAAAGGGAAAAAATGTATCTTTGCAAAAGATATTCTGCACTCGGCAATTATCATTTAAACAAAAAGGAGGTTTTATTATGGCAGAACTGAGAGATAGATACATCCGTTTCGACTGGGCAATCAAAAGATTACTCCGTCAGAAAGCTAATTTTGACGTTTTGGAAGGATTCCTTACCGTATTTCTGAATGAAGAAGTAAAAATCATAGAAATACTGGAAAGTGAAAGTAATCAGCAGAAAGAAGATGATAAGTTCAACCGCGTTGATATAAAAGCCCGAAACAGCAAGGGAGAAATTATCATTGTGGAAATACAAAACACAAGTGAGCTGTACTACTTAGAGCGAGTTCTTTATGGAGTAGCAAAAGCTATTACTGAGCATATCAACCTCGGCAACAGCTATAAGGAGGTGAAAAAGGTATATTCTATCAGCATCTTGTACTTCGATCTCGGAAAAGGTTCTGACTACATCTATATCGGACAGAACAATTTTACAGGTCTGCACACGAAAGACCAGCTCGTGATAAGTGCCAAGGAAAAGAACAATATCGTAAGAAAATCACCTTCTGAGATTTTCCCTACCTATATCCTTGTACGTGTCAACGAGTTCAATAAAGTGGCAAAATCACCATTGGAAGAATGGGTAAACTATCTGAAGAATGGCGTTATCTCTCCAGACACTAAAGCTCCAGGTCTGCAAGAGGCTCGCGAGAAGCTAAAATACTACGAGATGTCGGATGCAGAACGTCACGCATACGACGAGCATATCAATGCCATCATGATTCAGAATGACGTACTCGGCAATGCTAAATTAGAAGGATTGGCTGAGGGAAGAGCTGAAGGAAGAGCAGAAGGAAGAGCTGAGGGAAGAGCTGAAGAGAAAAAAGCAATAGCCCGCAACCTGCTTTCACAGAACATTCCTTTGAAAATTATTTCCCAAGCCACGGGACTGAGCATAGAAGACATTCGGTTATGTCACCCTCACTCTTGAAGAGGAAATATTCAACTGTTGTTGGTGCGCTCTATTCTGAGCACCTGGTCGCAATAGTCGACCACAGCAGGACGATGGGTAATGAAGATAATGGTCTTGTCGTGAGAAGACAGGATGTTCTGCAATAGCTGGCGCTCAGTTTCAGGGTCAAGGGCACTCGTAGCCTCATCAAAAAGCATGATGCTGCGATTGCGCAACAGACTTCGGGCTATGGCAATACGCTGTGCCTGTCCTTCACTCAGTCCTCCTCCCTGTTCGCTGCAAAGAGTATCCAAGCCTGCAGGCAACTCCATCACAAAGTCGGCGCAACTCTTATGCAGAGCCTCAACCATCTCCTCATCAGTAGCATCGAGCTTACCCAACCGCAGATTGTCGCGGATAGTTCCGCTCATCAGCGTGTTGCCCTGAGGCACATAAACAAAGTTGCATCGATGAAGCGGAGTGAGCGTCTGACTCTTCACCTTATTATATATAGAGAGCTGACCTTGCTGCGGACGAAGCAGAGCCAGGATAAGGCGAACAAGAGTTGTCTTGCCGGCACCTGTCTCACCCAAGATAGCAGTACAGCTGCCTGGTGTGAAATCGAAATCGAGCTGATGAATGACATTACGGGCATCGGAAGCTGAGTCGGCCTCAGACTGCTCTTCCTTGTAGGCATAACTCACTCCCTCAAGGCGAATGCCGCAAGGCGAGTCTATCTCTATTGGCTCACCCTGTTCCTCCAATGGATTTTCCTCCAACTCCATGAGTCGTTCGGCAGCAGTAAACACCCCCACAAAGGCAGGAACCAGCTTGGCAAGGTTGCGTGCCGGACCCTGTATCTTGTTGACAAGCTGCAGAAAGGCAGTCATGCCGCCAAAGGTAAGCGAGCCTGCACTCATGCGCACGGCAGCCCAAAGGAATGCCACCAGATAACCCAAGGCAAAGCCAAAGTTAAGAACCAAGTTGCTGAACACGCTGAATATGGTCTTACGCACCACTTTGGAGCGAAGCTCGCACTGGGTGTTCTCCAACCGTTCCACCATGACGCTGTTACTCTCCAAGGTCTTGATAAGCATGCGGTGCTGGATGGTTTCCTGCAGCACACTCTGAACCTTACTGTCGGTATCGCGCACCTGACGGGTCAGGAATCGCATCTTGCCCATATACACCTTGCTGAAAGCCAGAAAGATGGGTATCATAACGACGATGACTACCGACAAGAGCTTATCCATGGAGAAGAGATAGAAGAAGGCGCTGAGGAAAAGCGCCAGGACGCTCAAGGTACTTGGAATAGTCTCGGTAAGGAAGCCTACCACTTGCGACACATCCCCCTCAAGCCTGTTGAGCACATCACCCGAATGAAGGCGCTCCCTGCCCTGCCACTCCGAGCGAAGGATGCGGTCGAGCATACGTTGCTGCATACGGTTCTGCGCCTTGATGCCCAGGAGGTTTCTTATCCAGATGCCAGAGATGTTGAGTGCGAAATCGCATAATATCAGTCCACCCATCAATGCCACAGCCCAATAGATATTGCCCTGCACGGCATGCGAAGCCACATCGATGGCATGCTTCACCGCCCACACCTGTCCTAAACTGACAGCAACAGACAGCAAGCCGACAACAGCATTGAGCGTAGCCTGCAGACGGTTGCCACGCCATGAACGCCAAAGCCACTTGAGCAGGGTCTTGGCATCATATTTGAACTTGGGAACCTTGATTATCTTCATCCATCTCTTCATTTGAATTCTTCACGCTTCGTTCTTCACTCTTCACTTAAATTCATCTTCCTCTCTGATCGGCACCCCACATCAACTTCTCTCTCAGAGTGGAGAAGTATCGCTGGTTGCGCTGTTTTACTATTTTAATGGTATGGGCAGCCTTGCGGATAACGAGACGTGTGCCTTCAGTCATTCGCTCACTGCGTCCGTCGATGGCAACAAGGTAGTTGTGGCTACGGCTCTCCACATCGAGTGTTATCTCAGCCGTATCATTAATGACGACGGGACGAATATTTAAACTATGAGGAGCCACGGGCGTGAGACACAGGCTGCTGCTCTGGGGAATGATGATAGGTCCGCCATTCGAAAGGTTGTAGGCTGTAGAGCCCGTAGAAGTGGTCACGATCAGCCCGTCAGCCTGGTAGTTAACCAGAAACTCTCCATCCACCTGCGTGCGAATAGAAATCATGGACGCATCGTCACGCTTCAGCACGGCAATATCGTTAAGGGCAAAAGGATTGCCTGCCAAGACACCTCCCTCTGCCTCTACCTGAATGACGACATGATCCTCTATCTGGCACTCACCGGCATACAAGCTGTCCAAGGCTGCCTCCACCTCGCCAGGCAACACATCAGCCAGGAAGCCCAGTCGCCCCATATTGACACCGATGATGGGTGTTCCCTTGGCTCCCACTCTGCTGGCAGCCTTGAGGAAGGTGCCGTCGCCACCCATGGAGATGACATAATCCACATCGAAGTTATAATCCTCGAACACTCCTGCCGCCTTCACATCGATGTGCTGACTGCGGGTGAGAAACTCGTAATAGGCATTCTCCACATAGATTTCGGCGCCTTTCTGCGCTAAATAGTCCAGGATCTTCTCTATCGAAGTAGACTTCTTGGCCTGGTACTCATTGCCAAATATCGCAAATTTCAATGGTTGTCGTGTCATTTATTTTGCTGTTTCAATTATTATTCTTACTTTTGCAAAGGTAATAATATAAATCGAATAATCAGACAAAAAGAACATAAAATTATGGCAAAAGTATACGAATTTCTTGCCAATGGCTTCGAGGAAATCGAAGGTTTGGCTCCGGTAGACATACTTCGCAGAGGTGGTGTAGACATCAAGACCGTAAGCATTACGGGCAGCGAATGGGTAGAAACTTCTCATGGCGTAACGCTAAAAGCCGACATGCGCTTTGAGGACGTGAAGGACTTTGGCGATGCCGACATGCTCCTTCTTCCTGGAGGAATGCCAGGCAGCACTCATCTCAACGAGCACGAGGGCGTGCGACAGGCACTCATCGCTCATCACAAGGCCGGCAAGCGCATAGGTGCCATCTGTGCTGCCCCTATGGTATTGGCAAGCACGGGCATCCTCAACGGCAAGAAGGCTACCTGCTATCCTGGTTTTGAACAATACTTTGCTGCCGACACCGAGTATACTGGCCATCTGTATGAGGAGGACGGCAACGTGATAACAGGTGAAGGTCCGGCTGCTACCCTGCCCTATGCCTACAAGATATTGAGCTACTTCGTAGGCGACGAGGCTGTGGCAGAACTGCAGAAAGGCATGAGGTACACACACCTGATGAGCAACAAATAATTCTTAACTCTTCACTTAAATTATGGATTACGTAATCATTGTTGCTGGAGGCAAAGGACTGCGCATGGGAACAGAGACGCCCAAGCAGTTTCTACCTGTAGCCGGCAAGCCCATACTGATGCGCACTATAGAGCGCTTCTACGAATACAACCCCGACATCAACATCATCCTTGTGTTGCCCGAGAGCCAGCAGGAATACTGGCACCAGCTTTGCGAGGAGCATCATTTCGACATCAAGCACCAGATAGCCAATGGTGGCGACACCCGCTTCCAGTCATCAAAGAACGGACTGGCGCTTATTCCCGATGACGCCGACGGAGTGGTGGGAATACACGACGGTGTGCGCCCATTCGTATCAACCTCAGTCATAGACGAATGCTACGAGACCGCCCGCGAGGAATATGCCGCCATACCCGTATACGCTGTGACCGACACACTGCGCTATATAGACCAGCGTGGAGGAGGCAAAAACGTGATGCGCGACGACTATCGTGTGGTACAGACTCCTCAGACTTTCGACATTGCTCTTGCCAAGCAAGCCTTCAATCAGGGTTACAAGGCTCAGTTTACCGACGACGCATCAGTGGTGGAAAGCTTAGGATGCCAGGTGGCTATGGTGGAAGGCAACCGCGAGAATATCAAGATTACAACCCCCTTCGACATCAAGGTGGCAGAAGCCCTATTAGCAGAATAAGAACAAGGGAATTCTTCACTCTTCATTCTTCACTCTTCACTTTAAAAAATGAGTAGTATTTTAGACCAAGACATCATGTACCTGCCTGGCGTAGGTCCTAAGAAGAAAGAGATTCTGAGCAAGGAGCTCGGCATCTGCTCGTATGGTGACTTGCTGGAATACTATCCTTATAAATATGTAGACCGCACCAAGGTGTTCCACATCAGCGAGCTGACACCGGAAATGCCCTTTGTACAGATAAAGGGAAGGATCCTCAGTTTCGAGGAATTCGACATGGGAAAACGCAACAAACGGGTAGTAGCCCACTTCTCCGACGGATTCGGAGTGGCTGACTTAGTTTGGTTTCGCGGCGCACAATACATCTACAAGACTTACAAGACCGATACCGAATACATTGTTTTCGGCAAGCCAACGCTTTATGGCGGACGTTTCCAGTTTGCTCACCCCGATATCGACGACGCACAGTCGCTGCAACTCTCCGACATGGGCATGCAGCCCTACTATGGTACCACCGAGAAGATGAAAAAGATGGGTCTTACATCGCGCGCCATAGAGAAGATAGCCAAGGCGCTGATAGAGAAGCTTCCTGCCCTGCCAGAAACCCTGCCCGACTTTATCACCCATCGTCTGCACCTTGTCTCACGCGACGAGGCCTTCCGCAACATACATTATCCACACTCTCATCAGGAACTGCAGAAGGCACAGGTGCGGCTGAAGTTTGAGGAGCTGTTCTACGTGCAACTTAATATATTAAGGTACGCGAGCGACCAGCGACGCAAATACCGGGGATACGTGTTCAACCGTGTGGGAGAGATATTCAACAGTTTCTATGCGAACAACCTGCCTTTCAGTCTTACCGGAGCACAAAAGCGGGTGATGCATGAGATACGCGCCGACATGTGCAGCGGCAAACAGATGAACAGACTTCTGCAGGGAGATGTAGGATCGGGCAAGACACTCGTGGCACTGATGACCATGCTCATCGCACTCGACAATGGATTCCAGGCCTGCATGATGGCACCTACCGAAATCTTGGCTGAACAGCATCTGCAAACCATCAGGGAGTTTCTGAAGGGGATGGACATCAGGGTGGAACTGCTGACGGGCATCGTAAAAGGCAAAAAGCGACAGGCCATACTCGACGCATTGGCTTGCGGAGAGGTGCAGATATTGGTGGGAACTCATGCCATCATAGAAGAAACCGTGCAGTTTGCACACTTAGGACTGGCTGTCATCGACGAACAGCATCGCTTCGGTGTGGCACAAAGAGCCAAGCTATGGAGCAAGAGCCTGAATCCGCCGCATGTATTGGTCATGACGGCAACCCCTATACCACGCACCCTTGCCATGACTATATACGGCGACCTGGATGTAAGTGTCATCGACGAACTGCCGCCTGGCAGAAAACCCATACAGACGCTGCATAAGTTCGACACCCAACTGACCTCTCTCTATCAGAGCATCAGACGCCAGATCAACATGGGGCGACAGGTCTACATCGTATTTCCGCTCATCAAAGAGAGCGAGAAGAGCGATCTGAAAAACCTGGAAGAAGGCTTCGAGACTCTCAAGGAAGCCTTCCCCGACTACAACCTCAGCAAAGTGCACGGCAAGATGAAACCTGCAGAGAAGGAAACTGAGATGGAGAAGTTTGTGAAGGGCGAAACCCAGATACTCGTTGCCACAACCGTCATCGAGGTAGGCGTCAATGTGCCCAACGCCTCGGTCATGGTGATTCTGGATGCGCAGCGATTCGGACTCTCTCAGCTACACCAGCTCAGAGGACGAGTAGGACGAGGAAGCGACCAAAGCTACTGCATCCTGGTAACCAACTACAAGTTGAGCGAGGATACAAGAAAGCGAATCGACATCATGTGCGACACCAATGATGGATTCCGAATAGCCGAAGCCGACCTGAAGCTTCGAGGCCCTGGCGACCTGGAGGGAACACAGCAAAGCGGAATAGCCTTCGACCTGAAGATAGCCAACATAGCACGCGATGGTCAACTTGTGCAACTGGCAAGACAGGAGGCGCAAGCTGTTATCGAGGCCGATCCGCAATGCAGTCTTCCCCAGTACGCACCACTATGGTCGAGGCTCAGAGAGCTGAAGAAAACCAACATCAACTGGGCTGCCATCAGTTAGCGGCAGCCCCCTCAACAGACAACACAGGCTATCAACATCAAGTAAAACAGAAGCAAAAATGGCAATAAAAGAACAAACATCTGAAGGAAACCTCTTCCCCGACATGCCCACCACGCCAGCCACTGTGCCTGTCTCCACACCCAAGAAGCGTGGTCGCAAACCACTGGTTCGCGAGCCAGAGCCACGGCCCGACCTGACCAAGGAGGAAATGAGAGAAAAGCTCATAGGCATCAAAGAGATAGAAAGCGTAACAGGCATCAGATACATCCGACTGCACGTCACCGCCAAGATGATCATCGGCATAAGAGAAAGCTCGGGCAAGGAATTTACCATCAATCTCGATGAACTCTATAAAGCCTATACACAGTGCAACCACTTCACAAGTCCGGAGGTAAAGAAGTACATCTTCATGGGACATTCACCTGCCGTAGCTCTGCTCAGATATCTGAAAAATGGATAAATTACAAAAGAACAGAGATATCCAACAAGAGTAAAAAAAGGAAAAACGAGAAACAGAAAAAATGTTAAAAACCGCTTTCGACTTTTCATGCAATAATTATGCCAATTCGCCTATATATAAACTGCATTCGAAAGCTATCCGAGTGAAAACGAGCATGTTAAAGACCGAATAATTTATGTTAATCCATTAGGTTATTTGAATTATTTTTGTTATATTTGCAACGTCTATATAACAAAATCGCATCTTAGAGCACTTTGCATTGCGATTTTCCGTACAGAATTCTTATTGTTCTGTATGCTAAACGACCAACCTAAAAGAGTATTAATTTAGAATTATGAGTTTAAAAAGCAAGATAAGTAAAATCTTTGTAGGAGTATTATTGTCCCTCGCTGCCGTGCCCACTCAGGCTCAAGACCTTCTGGCACGTCAGGCACCGGTAGATCATCGAATGAAGTCGCTCGACACTTTAGCCATCTCTCATTATCGCCAGATGGAAGAGCGCGAGAACCCTGCCAGCGAGCTCTATGAAGATTTCTCCAATAAATACGCTCACAAAGCCACATCGCTGCCTGAGCATTTCCGTATAGACCTTCGTCATTTCTGTATGCCTACCCAGAGCCGCGTGGTAACCAGCAACTTCGGTTATCGTGCGCAATTTGGCCGTAGCCACAAGGGTATGGACATCAAAGTATATATCGGCGACACCATACGTGCTGCCTTCTCAGGAAAAGTACGTATCGTAAGATATGAGAGAGGCGGATATGGCAAATACATCGTTATTCGTCACAACAACGGACTGGAGACTATCTACGGTCACCTTTCTGCACAGCTCGTAAAAGAAAACGAGGAGGTAAGAGCCGGCGAAGTGATAGGACTCGGTGGAAATACCGGTCGAAGCACAGGTTCGCACCTCCACTTTGAGACTCGTCTTTGCGGCGTAGCACTGAACCCTGCCTTGATGTTCGACTTCCGCAACCAGGACGTAGTGGGCGACTACTATGACTTCAACCGCGACACATACGAGCACGAGGGCATTGCAGCCAACTCGGTTCGTGGAAAAGTGGGCAACGGTGGCTACACACGCGAGCAAGTCAACGGAGGCTCTGTGGGCAGATACGAAGCCAGCGCAAGTGGCGAGAAGCTTTACCACAAGGTTAAGTACGGCGAGACTCTCAACTCTATTGCCGAGAAGCGTGGTGTAAGCGTAGAAAAGATCTGCCGCCTCAATGGTTACAAGAAGGACAAGAAGCTTACTCCTGGACAGATTATCAGATATTCATAATTCTGTCATCATCCGACAGACTGCCCGGCATAACATAGCAAAATAAACTTTCATACAATAAATACAAAAGCAGGAACTCCCCAATAGGAATTCCTGCTTTTTCGTACACTAAACATTCCCACTCCAATACTATTGGCTATAACTTTTACCGACGACCGAAGGGAGTGATAACTTCTTTAAATTCTATAACTTCTGGACTTCAGATTGATTGTGTTCTGACTTTTTAAAGTGTGCACAATTAACATAAATATAACAGTTAACCTACAAAAAGGATTCGTATATTTTGTAACTTTGCAGGCGACAACGGAATTCAACAATTATTAAATTATGAAATATTTGTATTTAGTTTTATTGCTTCTACCGCTAAAGGTATTAGGTCAGGTAAAATTACAAGATGTCACGATAAGTGGTAAACAACCTAAGTTTGTAAGATTAAAGGGATATTTTCGTAGTTATCAACACAATGATTCTTTGCTTAAGTATTACGAGGATGGTATCGTGGAATACTATATCAATCTAAAAAATGAAAAAGTATATTTAAGAAAATATGGCTGTCGTTATCTAAGAAATGAAGAGCTTATCAGCAAAGATAAGAAAAGGGCCTTTATGCTTAGCGATCAAGCAACATTTCGTCCGTGGCCAGAAGGAACAACTTTTATAGAGGAATGTCGTAAAAAGTATACTATTCAAGATTCTGCTAATATTGGATATATCAAAAAAGACAGTCAAACAATAGGAAGAATAACAACTGATTCTGTCAGTAAATGCTGTACGATAGAAATGGATATGGTGCCTACATATGACAAGCTTTCTCAAAATATATTTGGTTTTTCGCAGGAAATAGTAAGTGACAAATTCACGGAGGCATACCGATTAAGTGATGAGGATTATTATTCCTTTAAAAACTTGATTTTTCAGAAAACTGATCAAAGTTACAATTATTGGCATAAAAAGGATTCTCATAAACAGTTAATTCATGTTGTTACAGAATTGTTTATTACGGAACAAGAATATGTAGATGAAAAGAAGAAAGAATCAGGCATTAATCTGCAACCGCAAGAAGCTACTCAAGCGATAGAAAACTATATATCAGTCCATGGATTGCCACTCCTGTCGCCAGAAGAACAAGCAGAAATGAAGAAACTACAGTTTTATGACCCAGCCAAATTGTAAGAAATAGAAACTATCAACGATTAGACAATAGTTCGTAAACAGAGTCTACTTAAAGTAAGGTCTGTTTTTAAATGCTTATATTTCACGAAAATAATCTCTGATTGATGCCGCTATCAGGATTTATTTTCGTATCTTTGGCACCGTCAATCAAATAGAAAGACTAACAAACAACTATGGCAGACATAAAATTACTTCTGGTGGAAGATGACGGGAATCTCGCATTTGTCGAGAAAAATACGTTGGAAGATGTCGTTGGTGGTTACGAGATTATAACTGCCTGCAACGGTAAAGATGGTATCAAGGCTTGGGAAACATTCAAGCCTGATGTTATCATCTCAGATATTGACATGCCTGTAATGAACGGCATTGACATGGTAAAGCATATCCGTGAATTAGATGGCGAGACCATCATTATGTTTACCACCAACCTCACTTCACCGTCCAAACTGAAAGAAGGGTATAATGTTGGTGTTGATGAATATATCAAGAAACCTTTTGTGCCAGAGGAACTTGATTGTCATGTCAAGGCATTGCTAAAACTCAAAGGAGGAATAGAGAGACGTAATGACTCGAATTGTGTCAAGATTGGCAAACACATATTGGATCCAGAACACACATGTTTAAAAGATGAAGATGGAAAAATCTGCTTGAAATTGGGACGACAAGAATCAAAGACATTAGAACTTCTTGCCAAGAACAAAAATGCAATCATCAAGCGGGAGACCATACAGAATATCCTTTGGGGAAGTGACGAGAAAGATTTCTATCTTGCCCGACGACTTGATGTTGTCATAACAAACCTTCGTAAATATCTTCAAATAGACCCGTTTGTGCAAATAGAGACCACACGTGGGGTAGGCTTTTCATTGATAGAGTCCATCTAATCCTTCTTCACCGAGAGTGTAAAATAAACTGTGTCAGGCTATAATAATAATAGTTTAACACAGTTCT
>ERZ1023654.301-NODE-301-length-15209-cov-36.752541_pt1 | contig 15209 bp, 13 predicted proteins | sample MGYA00380338_ERZ1023654 | MGnify/ENA primary metagenome ERZ1023654 (study PRJEB33179, sample SAMN07448980) | human gut metagenome | biome: Human-gut; feature: Human associated habitat; material: Faeces | host: Homo sapiens | place: India: Bhopal | collected...
GAAATGCTTAGAATCTGCAAAACTTCATATGTCGAGCGTTTCAATTGCATATCATGGTGCACACTAACCACGAGACAATAAGTGATAATGGCAAAACTAATCTGTATGCTTACAGCATTCTTCGCTTCCATTTTACCGTTTTGTACTTCAAGTTCGTTTTGGCTCTGACTACATAGTAGGAACCTGTAAGATGAATCTTATAAAGTTCCTTGAAAGTATCATAAGCCCTATCGAAAATGTTGGTTTCTCGTTTTTTGCAAGCTTCCGTCATCATATAGAATGCAAAGTCTTCGAAAATCCTGTAATCACGAGTCTGATTGGCATAAGCAAGAGTTGCTTTTACGATAGTATTACGTCCAAGCCCCAGATGATATTGCTTAGCTCGATGAGCTTCCAATGCAACTATCAAGTCCGTTTCATTGCAAAATACTGCATAAAAGACTATAATTCAACTGTTTCAAAGATTGAATTGCCCTTTTTTATTGGACAGTAGTGCCTTTTTATTTCTCCATACCTGAAGCAAAAAAGTCTTTGTACAATTTCTTCCCTCTAATACCCAAAAAGATGCCCAAAAGAGTCCAACCGACCACAATAACCATCTCTTGCCATACAAGAGTGCAAGCAGAACCAGGTATCAGATACATCGCAGCCATAAAGCTAGACATAAGCACTGCCATAATACCTACCCAATATGCATGTCTTACCCGATATGGCCTTTTCAAATCTGCTTTCGTTTTTCGCAAAACGACAAATGAAAGAGAGACTATACAATATGCTAGACAGCAGGCAAAGTTAGCGGCATCAACTATCCAAACTAACATAACTCTTCCAAAGAATGGAGCAATGATAGATGTTAAACCTAACAATAACAATGCGACAATTGGTGTTTTATAGACTGGATGCAATTTTGCAAAACTACTAGGAATCATCCGGGACTTTGCCATAGCAAACATTACGCAACTACCACCAATTAAAAATGGATTCCAACTGGTTATGATACCACAAAGTCCTCCCAATATCAAAACTTTTGCCATCGTATGACTATTAAAAGCGATAGCCATCGCATCTGCTGTAACCAATCCTGCACCTTGCATTGAAATAACCATCTGATTGCCATTCATCACATAGCCTATTGCCAATACAACCAAAGCGTAAAAACCAACAGCCATTGCTATGGACAGGATCATCATACGCCCCAATCTCTTCAATGGCATATTTATCTCCTCTGTTGCCTGAGGGATTACATCGAAGCCAAATAAGAAGAAAGGTGTCATGATAGCAACCTTAGCTACATTTTCAACAATAGAAATAGTATTATCACCAACAAATAATTGTTGGCTTATATTATCAGTATTTCCTGAAAAAGCAGAACCTGCAACTAATATCAATCCCACACCAGCAATAATACAAGTCAAGATATTCTGTAACTTGGCTACCTTTTTAGTTCCCTTTATATTTATATAAACAATTGTAGCAGCTGTGACGATTGCCACAACCAATCACGATGCATAAATATCAAAGCCCTTTACGGTATATATATACTTTTAAGAATCCAGGAAAAATATATTGTATGATCGTAGGAAATGATACTGCTTCAAAACATACTACTCCAACATAAGTCAATATCAATGCCCAGGTACTCATAAAGGCTCCCACAAGAATTGCCCCCATCGCTCTAATAAGTGACGTGAGTTCTGTTCGGCTAAAAAATTGGGCTACTAATGGTGAAGACAAAAATAGAACAATATATAGAATAATACTAATCACTATATTAGTAATAAACATAGTGTTGTAATCGTCATTTGTAACTTCCTTTTTTCCGGATTATTGCGTTACTAAAACCACTATCTACAATTCCATTAAGTACTATTGTAAAAATTAAGCATATTCCTATCAACCCATACTCTGAAGGAGACAGTAAACGCGCAAGGATTATACCAACAATAAAAGTTACTCCTTGTCCAATAAATGTATCAGCAGCACTCCACCCAACTCCTTTCAGAGTTTTTGATTTCAATGATTTTTCTGCCATATAGTTTTACAAATATTTATCATACTATTTATTATTAACAGAGCATAGTTTAAGTTTCAAACACTCAACCTATGAGAAAGCACCTTTCCTATTCATAAGTACTTTTTGGTCTCTGTCCTCTACTATTTCAAAGCCAAAAGACTCATATAGTCTTTTGGCTGAAATATTATCTTTGGAAACTTCTAACGAAATGCTATTATATTTATCTGAGATTAATTCTACGACATTTGACATTAACAGTTTTCCTAATCCTTGACCTCTATAAAATTTTGAAACTGCAATTATAGATATAAAAATAGACTTATTATTTTCATTTAAATAATATGCAACAAAACCTTTTTTATACCCATCATTCTCTAAAAAAATCCAATGCGCATTTGTAGCTAACTTTTCTGCATACTTTACTAAGCGGTCTTTTGTCCATTTCGGAGGACAAAATTTCTCGTCACATTCAAGTAGCCACTGATAAGCTTCTTCTACTGATATTCTTTCTTTTTTTTTCATTTTTTCCAATTATTTACAACAGGTTTTCTCTTTCCAGATGCAAGGACAGGAATATCATTCACATATTCGATAGAGATATTAGCCGCCTCACCTAAGAACTCCTTAAATTGCGAAATCATCTTAACTACAGAATCATCCTCTCGTCTCATAACAAGCTTAACAACAAAATCTGTCTTTGAATTTTGAATAACTTGCCATTGAGCAATGCTGTCATAATGCTTTAAAATACGCCCGTAGGAAAGGGGAGAAATCGCCTTATTATCAACAGAATACGTTAAATCAAAGCGTCTTCCAAAGAGTTTTCCGAGCACAGGATAACCATTGCTAAACTCATCAGGAGGCAATAAAACTGCAGTATCACCATTGTCATAACGGATAAGAGGGAATGCATAATTATACAAATCAGTGATTACAATTCTTCCCAACTCACCATATTCTACAGGTTCATCAGAATCAAATTTTAGCACTTCAAAGAAATAACTAGCATAATTCCAATACATAGGATTATCAGTATCATTTGTTGGAACTCGTTCCTGAGCTAGAATACCACATTCTTCATTGGCATATTGAGACTGGATATCAGCCTTCATCACACGCTTAAACAACTGACGTACATCATCCTGCAAAGATTCTGCACCAGCAATTGCTAATTTAAGATGTGGAAATTTATATCCCTTTCCATCTGCATATTGTGCCAGTTTACCCAAAGAAGATGCATACCCTCTCAAACAAACAGCCTTAGATGAAATAGTCAACTCACATAAACGCTTCAAGTCATCATCACCCATACTAGCTATATCGAATGGGATAATATTCTCGGACTTAATTTGTTTAGAAGTTTTCTGCTGCCATTTGTTCCATGTACGAAGATGTATCAACTTATCATGAGTCTTGAATCCTGCTATTGCTCCAAAATACTTCAGTTCTGCAATACGACGCATACGCTTACGAGTATCTTGCGGAATTTTGAAAGGAGTACCAGTAGATCCCGATGTTGTCTGAATATGTACCGGTCCAACTTGACCAGGAATCTCATCTTCCTTAACTCGAATTTCATCATAATGCTCTATCAAAGAAGCTTTGTTCATGATTGGAAAATCTTTCAAATTATATCCCTTCACGTTTTTATAAAACGCAGAATGAGCACGTGCATAATCCATTAAAGAATGAAGTGCTGATTCACGAATTTCTTTTCCTTCTTCCACAGAATGCTCCTGAATATACTTCACTTCCTTATAGGGCTTACCAATTGGAGAGCCTTTCAAATAATCCTTAATCCAAAACTTATTTCTAAGATATATTGCTTGAAAATCCATATTAACTTAATTTAATTTTTACAAAATCATCTATACTACCAATAATAGTATCCAGTTCTTTGCGATTTTCTGCTCGCAAGAATAAAGTACCAAGCGAAGTATTAGCACCTGTAAAAGGATGAATTACATCACCCTTCTTCACTATCAAACCCTCATCTTTTATATATTGTTGACGAAAAGAATCATCAATATCAACAGTTTCCAAGATTCCTGTATGAGAAGAATGAAGGATATAATTGCACCAAACTCCATCATATTTTGGGGCAGTAATATGGTCCAAAGGCATTTTTAGGGCCTTCAATATTTCATTCTTTATCAGTTTTTGCCCAGTGGCCATATCTTGTAGCTCAGCTATACGATTTCCTCCACCACGAGGAGAAACCTCCATAATATAAGCTTTACCATCTGAACATACACGTGACTCGACATTATAAATACCTGTTTTCATTCCAAGAAGAGTTATCAATCTTTGTAACTGCTCAGTTAAATCATCTTGAAATTCTTGAGGCATAGAAGAAGGCCAAATTTCTATAGCAGGAGTATAAGGATTTGCAGCATTCTTATCAAACAATTGATCAGAATAAGCAGGATAAACTAACTTTCCCTCAACTGAAAAAATATCAGCACTTGATTGAGCTCCCACCTTATCTAAGAAATCCTCTATAATAAAATGCTTAGAAATCGAAGATTCCAAAGCAATCTCAATAGCCTCTTTTAAAGATTCTTTCTTCTCTACCTTTGTTACGCCCTTGCTTCCTGCAGAATCAACAGGTTTTACGATTACAGGCCAAGTAAAGTAATCAACATCATTTAATGCATCTTCAATGCTTGTATATCCTTTAGCATGAGGACAATTGAAATCATGCTCAGACAAGAATTGACGGAAAAGAGATTTGTCTTGAAGTATGCAGGCTGCTTTATAAGAGCATTGAAATGGTAGTCCCATTTTTTCTGCAACATAAGCAGCAGTTGTCACACCAGGGTCAACCGCATGAGATAAAATTCCATCAATCTGTAACTTTTGAGCTTCCTTTAAAACAGCATCCTTATCTATAATACTCACATTACAATACTCATCAGAATATTTATGAGCAATATTATCTGGAAGATAATCAGCTGTAATTACATAAATGCCTAGCTTATGCGCCTCTTCTATAACAGGAAGAAGATATCGCAATCCACCAAGCAACATTAACTTTTTCTGTTTCATGTAATGTTATTTTAAGATACAATCCAAAGTTCTCTGAATATCCTCATCACTCAATGCATGGTGCATAGGCAAGCAGATTACGCTATCAGCCATTTTATGCGCATTTGGAAGGTTTTCTGGTGCTGCACTTTCCAATCCACGATAGGTTGAGAACTCACTAATCAATGGATAGAAATAGCGACGGCCAAGGACATTGGCTGCCTTCATCTTGAAATAAAGTTCGTCACGACTCATGCCGTACTTCTCTGCATCAATGAAAATTGGGAAATAGCTATAGTTATGCTTCACGCCTGGCATATCATCGAAGAAGGTGATGCCCTCTACTGGACGCAATGCCTCACGATACTTGATGGCAACCTGATGGCGAGCCTCAATAGCGGCATCTACCTGCTTCAAATTGAGCAAGCCGTATGCGCTTCTGATTTCATCCATCTTACTGTTGATACCTGGACCTACCACTGTTACCTCATCTGCGATACCGAAATTCTTCAGGTAGTCAATACGTTTCTTGGTCTTTTCATCGTGCATCACAAGTGCTCCACCCTCAATGGTGTTATATACCTTTGTGGCATGGAAACTGAGCGTACTCATATCACCTGCGTTCAAAAGGCCTTCGCCATTCACTTCTACTCCAAAGGCATGAGCTGCATCGTAAATAACTTTCAAACCATACTTGTCTGCGATGTCCTGGATTGCCTTGGTATCGCATGGTTTGCCATAAACATGAACTGGCATAATGGCAGTGGTACGTGGTGTGATGGCAGCCTCAATCTTATTAGGATCCATATCGCCTGTTGCAGGGTCTATATCTACAAAGACCGGCTTGCATCCGTTCCACCAGATACTATGGGTTGTTGCCACGAAACTATAAGGGGTTGTGATGACTTCGCCTGTAATGCGGAGGGCTTGCAATGCCGTCATCAGTGGCAGAGTGCCATTGGTGAACAGGCTCACGTATGGCACTTTGAGATATTCTGCCAATGCCTTTTCCAACTCCTTGTGGAAGCTTCCATTATTGGTAATCCACTTACTCTCCCAAATCTTCTTCAACTCTGCAGTAAAATCGTCAAGATTTGGAAGAAGTGGCGATGTTACTGTTATTAATTTATTATCCATAAGCAGGAATTTATATTCTTTTATTTTGTTCTATCACTATTACTGTGCCTCTACTATATTATAAATAGCTACCCCTATCAGTTTTTATAGAAAAGATATTATTACTAATCATAATCATACAAGATACTCAGCTAAAATTCTATATTTGATAAACCAAGTCTTGCAGCATGAGAAGAAAAGCGCTGCAGAATATGAGAAAAGAGTTTAGGCTTTGCCCTATAACAAATCTCATAACAGTTTTTATCTCTTAGCTTTTCTATACTTTCTGTAACGAGATAAGTGAAATCAAATATCACGTATCTCACTTTTCCACTTAAGAATACAGGACCAATAGTATATTCTTTATCTGATTTTGGTAAACACTTAGCCTCTGGAAATCGAGAACGATCAGGTTTATCAGCAAAAACTCCTAATGGAATATCAAAAATATATCCACCTACCAACCTTGCCATTTTTCTTTTATTTTGTGAATAGTCGCAAGGAGGTGTCAATTCAATTGCAACATTCCAACACTCAGGTTCAAAGATTTCAAATTCTTCTTTTAATATTGGATTTTTCTTATTATGTTGCTTTGCCTTTTCATTACTTTCTTTTATTCCATCAAGTTTTTCCCTTTCGAAGTTTATTAATATTTCACAAGCTTTTCTTTCAGTAATCAGTGGAGATTCAGAAGCCTTTACTTTATAAATATTACCAGGTACTACTTCTTCTGAAGACAACCCATAAGAATCAATAAACATCATAGCATTTATGATTGCTGCTATATTTTGTTTTTCCTCCACATTTTCAAAAGGACAATTCTGTTGAGCGTCAAATAAAGAAATGTTGAGGTCAGCTTGTTGAGCATAAAGTTCCGAATAGAGCAACTCATCAAAAGCTTTATATGCATCTGTTGTCAAATAAGGATAGTCATCAGCATCATTGATACCCGTATGATTCTTAGCCAGTGAACAAAATAAATAATTCAACCTAACTTCACGGTTATCATAATCACGACCAAGATTATAAAAGTTCCGTACTATTTTATTCTTTGCTCTTTCTACCGTAGCATTCCAATTCACAAAGAAATATGCAGACTTGTTTTCAAAAAGCTCTTGTTCTAAATCGTCCTGTAATGAGTTATAATCATAGATTCCATTTCCTTTATTATACTTTGACTTGCTTAATCCTACTACAAATAATGGTGGATTATTAAGATGAATATCAGTAGTAATTTCTTCCTCATCATCGGAATCTGTTCCTTCTTTAACTTCAATATTCTCTTTTGCCAAAGAAACTTTGCTCAATGAATCTTTCAAATCTTTTATAAATTCATCGTGCTTAGTCCATACTATGAGACCATACGAACCAAAATGAGAGCCATTAGTCAATTTTGCCAATACAGAGATCAAAATAGAGATATTTTCTCTGATCTGTGTACAATTGTCGTTGAGCATTAAATCCATGAATATTAGGTTTCTGTTCTTCAGATACCCTTCTCCTAAAACATGAAAATCACCTTTATATTCATGAAACTCCACATAGATTCCATTGGCCGTTAACACATTCTTTAAACCCACTATCTCATCTTCTTTATCATCGACGATAATGGCACTATTTATGCAATCTTCCAATATCTTCATCTCAAAACTATTTTTTAAGTTAGGCGTTTCATTTTTATGCTTTTGGAAAGCACAAGGCAACAATTGCCTTATTAATCTGATACTTCTTTGCAGTATCCGGCAGATCGATTTCATTTTCATCCAATATTAATAGTTTTCCTTTCATCGCTTGCATCACTTCATGAGCGATATGCAATCCTAATCCCATACCGGTATTCAGCGGTTTACCTGTGATAAATGGGCGCAAAGCTTGTTCGGGTGGCATTTTAAAACCACATCCATTGTCACAAACCACAATAGAGATGTAACCTTCAAATTGTTCTGTTATATAAACATATATTTTTCGATCTGTTGGACGAGATTGAGAAACCCAATAGATAGAATTGTCTATCAAATTGGTAAGAGCACCTATTGACTCTGTTTGACTCATCTTTGCAGAAAAAGACGTTGTCTTTCGATTAGAATAAACCTTGATACGATGATCTGCAAAGCGGAATTTGTTATTATCCAGAACAGCTGATACTATAGAAGACACAACTGTTGTTTTAATAACTGATTTCTTGAGAAATATCGTATAACCACTTATGATATGTTCCAAGTTTTGTGCTATGCTTTTAACACTTTCAAAATTATCATTATTAATACAACTCAATAATGCATCAACTTGCTTTTCCATATCATGGATAATTCCACCAAGATTCAAACCTGCATTTGCACTTCGTATCAGAATATCGCGCACTTCAACATATTGGTCGTTTACACGATTCAGATAATGAAGAATCTCTTCACGAGCTTTATCATCTTGTACTTTTTCTTTAATAATTTCAACAGCACTATTTAAGTCTGATAATACGGGTTCTATCACCCGTTTATCTTTCTTATAGACCGTTATCAGTCTCCGTTTATCTGTATTACGGAATCTTGTTATTAAATCCAAAGCATAAGTAACAGCATCTACAAACGCAAAATACGCTTCATTTTCTATAAAACCTTCTCTATTAGTTTTTTCTTTTAAATCTTCACTATCTTTTCTTGATACGCTCACAGAACCAATAACAATATTATTACTGAGGTTTTCACCTGCTCGCTTTAATCGATTATAATCTAAAGACAACCAGTCTGTATCTTTCTCACCATAGTTGTAAACTCTAACTCCATCTCTATAAACTCTTACACCGCTGTTCTCTCGAAGATAATTATTCAGTATTGTTTTTTCCATGTCCATGAAGCTAAATACCGCAGTATCTTTTTCAAAGATATAGAAATCAAGAGTTATTTTACCTATATGATAGTCAGCTAAATTAAAATGTTCCAGATTTACCTTATTCCTATTTCTAGAACTTGCAACATCTACCCTGCGCTTTAAGTATTTTTCATCTTCATCTAATGTTTGCACTTCTCTTCCTTGTATATTATTCAAAGAATTCCAAGGAGCAAATGTATAATGAAAATCCTTTAATTCATCACCATCAATAACACAATGCGCTCTATACATAGATATCTTCAGAATATCCTCTATTGGTGGAAGGTCTTCAAAGACATTCGTATTAGCCTTTACATTAACAGAAAATGAATCTGTTCTTTGAGCAAATGGGCTATTTAAAGAAACTAAATCACGATATACGCTTCTCAATTTTCTTCTATCCCAGGTACCTTTCAAATCAGTAATCGTAATTTTGGTACCATGATTAGTTGCCAAAGAGGAATATTCTTGTTCTACGACCTGGATTGGAAAATCTGTTATAGTTTTTGCATTCTCCAATTTAGTCCAATCTATATCTATTAATACTTCAGGATGACCAAGTTTATGAGTTTGAACCAGAATTTTTTTACCTAACTTATGCACTCCTAAACGACCGATACCCTTCTCACCCAATGGCAATCTGCCTTTAGAATTTTGATGCAATTGCTTCTTTTTATTATCAGTACCTATAACAAGCCATACATTCTCTATAGTTTCCAGGTCCATACCTGTTCCATCATCTGTCACGATTATTTTTGAAAGGAAGTCCCCTTCAAAAGTAAATTCAACTTCACAAAAAGAAGCCTGGGCATCATAGGAATTTTTGACCAATTCCACTAAGGCGATATTCTCATTCTTAATAAGATCTTCACCCAAATGTGCTATAACCCGTGGAGTTATTTCAAATGTATGTTTCATAAATATAATAATCTATTAGTACTCTATAAAGGCAACTAAAAGGAATGCTTATAGAGTCCACTTTAAAAATACAAATCCTCCTCGTGTGTATAATAAATATCATTACTAAACACAGAAATTGGATTTACTGGTATAGCGTCCATAAACTCTTGCTTAGTAATAGGTAAACCATTCCAAAATGACTCCGTGAACTCATCTTGCGAATCGATGTAGCGTCTGACATCCTCATTTTTCTTTTTTGACAAAACATGTATGTAATGAATAATGAAGTATGATAAATCATCAGCTCTTCGATTGTTGAGTTTGTCAAATGATTCAAAAATTCTTTTCACTACTTCATAAAAAGGAGTTTCTGGTATCAGAATACAAACTTTAGATGAAAGGATGGCAAAGTCATCCTTGTTTTTGGAATAATCAAAACTGTCCTTGCTTAATGGGATAAATATTTTATTCTCTGCAACTCGTCTTGAAGCACGTCTCGACACATTTATTATCATCCAATTTGACTTACCAACCTTTTCTTTACGCTTCCAACAGATACATAGCTTACGGTGGATTCTATCTCCATTCAAAGAAGAAATTTCAAAATCAGAATAGAAAAGATTGTCCACATAGCTTGTTGTATATTGATTAGGAAAGACACACTCTACAGCATCATCTACACAGAAATTCTCAGTACACTCTCCTAAAATTTTCATAGCTGTATGCGAAGAGTCTTTAACCTCTCTCATTATGTCTGTAGCTGCATTATATGCTCTGTTTTCTATCGTCCATACTTTATTAGGAAAATCTTTCAAACTTAAAAGTTTGCGAGCATTTTGGTCCTCTATTGTCAAAAAGGAGATTTCCTTGACACACTCATCAAAAATATCTTGTGACAAGATGCAATTACGCCCAAAGTTATCTTCTGCCATTTTGTTGAGGACATAACTAATTTCTGCCGAAGCCCAAGTCAAGGAATAAGAAGCCGTCAAATCCCGAGTTTGATCATCAACGATTTTCAAAAAAGAGCGATAGACGGCACGAAGCATGTTATCATACTTGACACCTCTCTCTATATTGGTACGAGCAACATTGGTATATGGCGCATTTTCCCCTAAACAATTAGCGATGGAAACATAGGCAAAATTCTTAAAGCCTGGGGTATATGATGTTACTCTAATACCTTCTATACATGTACCCACAAGCGGAGTATCACGAGAAATATCAAAATCATGATTATCGCATAATCTCCAAACTTGTGTCAAAGGGTCTTTTTTTAGCAAAGAGGTAACTTCGATTCCATTTTCTTTCACAACATCAACCTTATAATTGGTATCAGATTCCATGATGCCTTGGGAGGCTAACTGAGCATAAATGTACTCCTTGGCTGAGTCGAATCCAACTTTCTCTTCGTCTCCATCCGCACTATAAGTAACTTGCATTGACGGAAGGACAATCCATTTCTTGACTATAGTCTTAAAATCTTTCGTATCAATCGAAGGACGAAGACGAAGGATGAACGTAGAACCATGCTTGCCCTCTAAAATTTCGCTATCAGTTTTTTCATCACGCATGATAAAGTTTCCATGAAGATCTTTTATCTGTAATAACCGTGCAACCCCTCCAGCTTCTTTTGTATAAATATCAACATCATCACATACCATAAAACATGTAAGCAATCCTATTCCGAAATGGCTTATTGAGTGGAACGTTGGATACTCATTGATAAAGTCAGGATCTTGATAGCGAGAACACCCTACACGCAATAAATGCTTGAATATGGTATCTCGGCTCATACCAGTACCATTGTCCTGAACCTTTAATTCATGCTTTGCCTTATCATAGCTAATTTTTATCTTAGGCTCATAATGTGCTGTAGACTTCAATGTAGAATTAAACAAACGGCAAGCATCTATGCCATTCTGCACTAATTCACGCAAAACAACCGTAGTATCATTGTAGAGCGTATGTCCCATCAATAAGTCAAGAATTTTCTTTTTATCGATCTCGAAGTACAATTTTCGAGTTTCAAATCCTTTTCCGACAATTTTATCACGGTTTATGCCTATCCATGGATAATTATAAGCTTTTGTTGTTCTTCCCTTTACCTTATCATAAATATGATGATTCTTCTCTATTTCTCTTTCTGCATAGTTCAAATAGGAATCGAATGAGAAATAAGCAACAGGATCATAGAAACAAGCTTGAACCTCAAACTTAGACGGTTGTTTTGTCTTATCAATATTTCCTTCCTCATCCTTGTCATAATATATATTTACTTGTTTTACAGAGTGTTGCTTTACCCATTCTGTTTGACTAAATGGGTCTTTGACATCGATCACATTATATTCGGTAGAAGGCGTCCTGTCATGCGTAATATGAAGCAAATCAGCTGTTCTTAGCAATAAAGAGACATACAGTAAGTTGGATGTTTCTTCATCCGAAGAACCAAAAGCCTTATTGACATCCAATGCATCTATATCCAGGTCATCAACTTGATGTGATTCACAAATCAATGCCAAAGATTCCTTTAACTCATTATCAAAACCTTTAAGCATCTCTGATAATTCAGTTTGAAAGCCATTGCTCACAATATCACCCGTATTCTCTATCCATGACTTGACACGCCTACCATGATTGTGCCGAACAAATTCCTGATACATAAAGCGCTCTCTGTTATCAGAGGTCATAGCCAATAGTTTGTCTTTCAAATTAACCTTACTCAACAAAGATGTTTTAAAGTCAACATATTCACTGTTTGAATTCCTTGCCTCATATTCTTCCTTGCTTACAAACATGCCCATGTCATGGAAATAAACGGCAAGAGTTATCATCAACCAATCTGCTCCTGTCATTATCTCCTTGGTTTGCGAGGGTATAATCTTATCTAATAAGCTTAACACACCATTCACATGAGAAATATCATGTTTAGTATATTCATCAAAAATGCCATTTGCGCCTATCTTTGCCAAAATAACAGCAAGTTTATCTTTGATTAATGGCAAGTTTATACCTTGGAAAGCAAATAACTTTACTGCTTCCTCGGCTTTTTTCTCTGCAAAACTGTTTAATTCCATAGCTTATTCAATTTCATCAGTGTCAATATTTGATGTATAAGGGGTAGTTAACTCAAAAGAAACGATATAATTTGAAAAATAATTAAGAAGCATTTCAGAAAACCGACCATGATAAACAGAATACACCATCATAGTCATTTTAGTTTCTTTCCTACCCAATATTCCAAATTCAAGTATGTCATCTTTACATATAGGAGTAAACCAAGCCTTATTCTTCCATTGTGAAGCAGAATGTGTGAAATCTCCATCTTCGTCATACTCCCATGTATCTATCTCTTTATTGTCAATCTTTTTTTTCAATACCGCCAATATGACAGCTGGAGCGATTGACACTTTTAATTTTATTGCCATAATTTTATTTTTCAAATACTTGCTTCAAAGCATTAATGAATTTTGTAAAATTCACATTATTAATAATATCATCACACAATCCGGATACAAAAATATCCTCAGAGGTACCAATCGAAGCTAAATGCTTTATTAATACACCATAAAAATTTTTGTTATTGTCCGTAGCACCTTCCAATGTACCTTTATTATATTCGGCAACAATATCACTGAGAGGTGAAACTATAAAATATTTGTCATTTATAATGCGTCGTAAAGTAAGGTTAGTATTTTCTTTTATCACTGAATATAGAAATTTCTCCACACTTAATATTGGTAAGAACAAATGAGGAAATTTTTTTTGTTCTTTATTCAGTTTTCCTTCCATATCTCCATCCAAAACTGAGACAATCTCGGTATTAGTACCAAGTATTTTCTTTGAATAAAGTTCCTTATGTAATTCCAACACATTATCTGCTCCACCAACTGGGACACAATGAATAAGTTTACTACTTCTTAAATTATTCATAGAAAGCACTCGATTAACAACCAATTGTGCAAGATGATCTTCAACTAAAAGTAAAAAGTCTGGAGAAACATTACTATAAAGATCACGAATAAGATAGCTTGGATAGCAATTGGATTCCAATGTAAGATTACCATTATCATTATTTAATCTATACAAGGAAGATGGCCTCATACGCCTTATTACTTCAGGAGAGTGACTTGACAAATAAATTACCAAATTAGAATGCTCATTTACCAATTTTTGTAAATATTCCATAAGGCGATTGATTGCAATAGGATGCAAAGCTAATTCTAATTCGTCTATAAGCACTAATACTTTCTTATCTTCGGGAAGAGATCTACGCTCTATGGAATTATAAAGAAAATGAAGTAATGATATCAGTAGACATTCTCCAGAACTCATTCGATATTGACTAATTAAACTAGTACCGACACGTATAAAATATGGTCTATTAGTTATTCCTAACTCCTCTGCAACCTTTTTGTTTTTAAGACGCATAAGTGTTCTATAATGCATCAAATCACCATGAATGATGTAACTTAACTGATCCTTTACTTGTTGATCAGCATCAGCTATTTTTTCTTCTGTAATTTTACCTTCTTGAATCATTTGCTCAATATTGGTAGAATCTTCAAATCTTGTTCCATAGAACAAACTACCTTCATACATTCCATTGTATTTAATGGATTGTCCTTTAGACATTAAATGACTTGATGATTTCCAACACCATTTTTGTACAAGACGCCCAACTCGATATTCTACAAAAGAGTCATTATCAATATCACCATCTTGCAATTTACGTAATTGATATTTAGATAACAACTGAGCCATACACAACATCAAGGAGCTTTTTCCACAACCATTTGCTCCAACAAACGTATAAATACCATTGTCAAAAGGAACTTCAAGTTCCGCTTTCTTGATATTTTTTATATGTGAGATATTAATCTTTAAAGTTTCCATCTATTTTTTTTAATCATCAACAACAATTGTATGTTATTATTCATATATTATTTTCCAAACTCTTTAATTCTCTGTTCCTCTTTCAATGAGCAGACCAACAACTGGCCGTGCTTCTCGGCAACGATATAGCCATCCAAGCCTTGAACTACCACCTTACTTTCATCGGCTGCATGAACCACACAGTTCTTGCATTCATACAAACGGATGTCCTTGCCTACTTTGGCATTGCCATTCTCATCTTGTGGGAGTAAGGTTTGCAAGCTGCCCCAGCTTCCTAAGTCGCTCCAGCCAAACTCGGCTGGCAAGGTATAGATTTCCTCAGACTTCTCCATTACGGCATAGTCAATGCTTATCTTCTCGCAAGTTGGGAAGAGCTTGCCTACTACCTCTT
>ERZ1023654.302-NODE-302-length-15164-cov-8.612284_pt1 | contig 15164 bp, 10 predicted proteins | sample MGYA00380338_ERZ1023654 | MGnify/ENA primary metagenome ERZ1023654 (study PRJEB33179, sample SAMN07448980) | human gut metagenome | biome: Human-gut; feature: Human associated habitat; material: Faeces | host: Homo sapiens | place: India: Bhopal | collected...
CCGAGATCTACACTCGACTAGTCGTCGGCAGCGTCAGTTGTGTTTAAGAGACAGTCTGTGTAGTTGTAAATAGCACCTGCTGATGCCGCTATGTCTGATAGTGCTAATGAACCAATAGCTGTACCTACCATCTTGTCTGATAAAGAGTCCAGACCAATGTATAAAACACCCTTTCTGTCCAAAATATCCATGGTGTTAATGGTCTCTCGCTTCATATCCAAGTCATCACCGGGAGACATTGAAAGCATGGTTCCTAAAGTACCTACAGTTAACATATCGAGTAATGGCAACATATTATTAATCATCTTAGAGAAATGTTCTCTTGGGTGATTTCTCAACTTTACAAGGGAACTGATGTTACCTGCGCCCGGTGCTGTCATGTACTGTGTTGAATAAATCAGACACTTGATATCTGTCTGTACTGAAGCAGAAGGTGGAACTTTCATCTTGCGAACTTCCTGATTAAACAGATCGTCATAACTTGGGTGGGATAATTCGCCTTTCTCATCTTTTTCATGCTGATCAGCAGAACGGCAGAATGAGTCCAAAGCTTTAGAACACAGATTCTCCATTGAGTCTTGCAGATGGACTTTAATTGAGCTTATGGTTGGTGTTTCACCAATATATAAAAGTGCCTGTACAATGGCGTTGATGGATAACCAACCGAATGCTGTAAATGGATCAAGACCACTCTGAGAGGGGATCAGATTGGTAATACGAGTGGTAATATCAGTATCACGGGCTGAGTTTGCAAGTAAGTTCAATCTTACAGAGTCTTCAGGAAATGCTGGGTGGAAGAAGAAAAATCTTTCGCCAGGATCTTCTACTCCATGTTCAATACAGTACTTGCGATAGGTGTCACAGGCACGCTTGGCATTGTCTTTCATTTCCTTGTCGCCCTTAGGATCAATAATAATTAAAGACTCACCACGCATAATGCACTGAGTGATCATTAAATCAGCAAAACGTGTCTTTCCTGAACCTGTAGTTCCTAAGATGAGTAAATGACCATTAAGCCATGAAGCAGGAATGGAGATAGGTGTAGTCTTACTTGACAGACCATGTATCCAGCGCTGACCGATTTCTGTTCTTAATGGCAGCGATTTAAAGAAATGAAATGCACACTTTAAGATTGTAGCCCCGATAAAATCAAGCCTTTTGTAAATTTTCTGATTAGGATTGCTTGCTTTATGTGCCTTATATTCTTTCTTAAACTCTTTGATGGCTCGCTGTAATCTTCTGTCAGCTCCCCACAGTCTTTCTGCTTTAGAAATTTCTGCCCAGTTAAGCTTTAACATTTCATAGGCACGCTGTGTCTGCTCAGGTGTCCAGTCGTAACCTTCACCTAAGTAGAACTCGTCTTTAGCGATGTACTTCTTGGTCTTATCAATAATTTTATCAAGCCTTATAAACTCTAATGGCGCACCATAAAGTCTGTTCTGAATTTTGTAGACTCTGTAGCCTTTAACTAAAAAGACAAAACAGATAAAGAATGATACAGAAGCTTGCATAATTCTCATCTGATAAGAAAGAGATGCAAATACACCTACATTCATGTATGTGATCATGCCACACATTAACCAGACAAAAGCAATTCTATATTCATACAGAGGCCTGTATAAAAGCTCAAATCGATAAGGCTCGTAACCAAAATTAAGCATTATTAACCTCCCATTCCTGGAAAGGCAAAAGGTGCAAAAGGCATAGCAAAGTCCGTTGCTTCCTGCTTCTTCTTTTCCTCTTCCTTCATGGCATCAACGTCTTCTTTTCGTAACGGTTTCTTGTAACCTACGACAAGATCATCACCGTCAATGATCATATATGGAGGTGTAATTTGTTTGGTAAGAGTCAGCATTTTTGCCATACGGGTAAAACCAGTTGAATTGTCTGCATACTCTGTATAGCAGGCTTTTAATACAGCTTTGTTGATGCGTCTGCCTAAAGCTTCATGTGCATATCCCCTGCACTTGTATCCGTAGAAGTTCTCTTCACGGTCAAGAGCAATAATGCGGTGCTTTAAGAACTCAATTAAAGCTGTTCCTGTTACTGGCTTGTGGTAGATCTTTTCGTAAGGGTGCTCACGGCAGTTTACCTTTAAAGGTGTAAAGTCAGCTAAAAAGAAGATCTTGGTGACAGCTCTAATCATCTGTATATGACCAAAGTAAAAAATCTCCATAGTGTTAGTCTCAATTTCGTTATATGGAGTTGGGAACAGGTCATTTTTCTGGAAACTCTTGATTAACTGAACTGCATTAGCGTCTTTCTTAATTTCATCGTTCCATAAGAACACTGCGTAACAGTAGTGATTATCTACAGTCACGAAGTCTATGTAAGAGAATTTACCGTGCAGACGGTTACAAATTTGTAAAGAGAATGTTTTAGCAACTTTAGGATCTTTCTGCTCAATACGATTACATAAGTCTTTAATAGCCATCACAGCTTTAGTCTTGATCCCTTCAAACCATGGTTCGTCAGGATTGCTGTATAAAGTATCAGGCTCTGTAGTTGGAAAGTCCTTATTGCGCATCGCATTTTTGCGTTGTGCATTCATGACTATCTTCTGACGCTCTTTTTCATCATGAATAGCTTTATCGAAGTTTCTAATCTGATCTTCTTCGTAAACCTGAGGTCGGTTCTTTTCGATATCCTCTTCGATAATTTGAGTTTTCTGATCGTCAGTAATAGCATTTAAATGAACAGTAGGCTCAAAAGCCTTTTTAGTTACTGAATTTACCAAAGTTGCCGGATTTACATCTAATTCAGCAGTCTCTTTTATGAGATTTACTTTATCAGCGATAATAGAGTCAACTTTAGATACCTTTTCAGGCTCTTTAACTGTAACTTCAGGAGTACTCTTCTGTTCTGCTGTTGAAGTCTTCTTATTTAAGACTGGAACAAAAGATTTAGTAGAATTAAAGGCAGATGGTGCTTTTGGAATATTCTCTTCTTCAGTAACCTCTTGAGCATCCTCTAACAGTTCTGCATCTGTTGGCTCATGTTCATTTTCATCTGTTGGAATATCTGCAATCTCTGCAACACCTGTAACAGCTTTCTTAGCTTCAGACAAAACAGTTTTTTCAGAGTTCTCAGTTACAGAAGAAACTGAATTTCCATTTAGTGGAATTACAGTTTTATGATCTTTGACAACTGCTGTTGCAGTCTGCTTTTCTGCTAAAGTATCAACAGTTTTTTGGGTAGTTTTTGAGTCTTTAGCTTGGTTTTCTGTAAGATCACTCTTTAAATCAGGCTCAGTATTTGAAGTATTCTTTTTTGACTTAATCTCAGGTTCTACACCGTCGCCAAACTTTAATTTAAGCTCAAGAAAATCTTTTTCCTGTGCTCTGTAAAGTCTGCCGTTAGGTCTGATGACATTATTCCAGTTCCTGATACAGATAGCCTTAAACACTTCGGTATTACGAACTACTGTAAACTTACCGTCAGCCGTAGGAGCAGGTAGCAACATGTCACACTGTTTTAACAGCTCGATAAAGTTCTTAAAGTTAGGCTCATGCTCCTGTAAGACATCGGTTTTGGCGAACTCTGAGGCTTTAGCAAAGACTTTACAGAACATTCCAAAAGCAGGTTCATCACAGCGAATTAACAGTACGAACTGAGGTGCTGTAGGACTCTTATTAGGTGTTGCATGAGAATAAATGTAGCAGTTTGCACTCTGATTTACTGCAACTTCTGCACTGTCAGTTAAATACTGAAAGGCATCTATGATCTTGTTGCGGGTATCAGTTGTTGCCTCTAAAGGAATACTGTTAGTGTTGGATAATGCCTTACGATCACGGGTTGATGATGTCTTATCAGCACCATTCATGATCCTGTAGATCGCATTGATCCTGGCATGTGTGTACTCTCCACTTAATACATCCCAGTCAATACAAGTCATAAAGTCTGTTAACAGGTTGTCATCTCCCTGAGATATGAGTTTCATTGTGCCCTTTGACAGAAAGTTTCTCATGAGGAATGGACCTATAAACATGTGTTTGTCAGAACGACCTTTCTTCCATCCTTTAATAATGTAAGTTGGAGGATCTTTGTTTTCTTTGTTTTTGAAAACCTTACTTACATCAAGATTATGTACTCTTGCTAAAAACTCAGAAATAGGTTCAACGCATTTCCAGCGATACTCTTTTTTAATTCCGTTCTCTTCTTTGTAGGTAACTATAATAGGATCGTTAATCTTACCTATGTCATGTAAGAGACCTGCTAGTCCGCAGGCAACACGTGCTGAAATTAAATGCTGTGCTCTCTGTGATGGTGTAACGCCTTTATTAAAGAAAGCAAGACGAGAATCATTTAGAGCAAAATACATTGTTTCCAAGCTGTGCAGGAGTAAACCGCCCTCAGACATGTGATGTCCGAAGATATTGCTAGGTCTCCCTTCAACACTTTCTGATGCGGGTATTTTTTGAGCGTAAAGCGCTACCTGCAAAATCGAAGGTTTTAAATATCGCTCGAAGATCTTGTTTTCACCTCCCATAGCAATCGAAATTTTATCTACAAGAGGCTTAAATTCATCTGAATTAATCATATCTTCAGGTGAATATACATATAGACCTTCTGCGTCTATTGTTGTAAAAATCTTTTCAGGCTCTGTCTTTGTCTTGGATTGTTGTTCCTGAGCCTTTACTTCTTCTTTTTCTTTCTTAAATAGGTTCCACATGTGAAGAAAATTTTCCTTATTAAAATTTTCTAATAACTTACAGTAAGGAGAAAGTGTCTTTTAATTAAAATGGGGTTATCTTTGTTTGAAACAAGCAATCTTTACCCCATAGACAAGCCAAAAGAAAGCGATAAATCCTTATAAAGGTAAATATCTTTTTATTTATCTTTTAGGAATTTTTAAATGAAAAAATTGAATTATGCTGCTGTTGCAGTATCTGTAATGTCTGTGATAGGTACTATGTCTTTAACAGGCTGTACCTCCGAGGCAGAAGTTGAAGCTTTAAGACAGCAGGTAAGAGATTTAGAAAACACAGTGATTGCTGTAGACAAAAACAGAAGAGTTACAAGAGAATCTACAGAGAATTACTACCTTGATGTAAGACGTTCAGCAGCTATTGAAAAAGGCGGATTTAAACATACACTCTACAACACTTCAAACTACTCTTCAGACAGTTACCCTGACAATGTTAAATATGATTTAAATGATCGCTATACCAGTGAAAGCGGTCTTGTAGCAGGTAACGGTAATGGTTCTTCTTTAAATAAAGGCTCTTTATTCGGTGACTCTGATATTACCAGATACTTCAAACCTAACGGTACCGTATCAGATTACTCTTATTACCACTACGGTCGTTGGCAGAGATTATGTAACAGCGGTAAAAACATGGACCGCTTAGACTGGATCTTTGTGAAGAAGAACCGTAATAAGTTCCCTAATGAACTTGTCGGGAGATGTTCTTTACCAGCTGACAGCGTAATGGCAAAACACGGTTTTGAATCATTAAAGGGAAAAGCATCTGTTACTGTAATCGAAGAGTCTCTTCTAAATTCTGATACTTCTAACACTGTAACTCAGTCTCAGGGAAATGTTTCTCTGTATCCAGCTAATCTTTCAGAGCCTGAAGTAGTAGCAACTCCTCAGCCAAGATTAAGAGAAACTAATCTAAAAGAGATTAAGGAGGTACAGCTACAACGTGCCCCAAAAGAATACATTCCAAACGAATTACAGGGAAAGGTCGCATCAAAGGCACCTACTCAGACACAGAGTATGTCTATGTCAAATGCAACTGTGACAACTAACCCTTCAACTCCAATAAAACCAGAAATCAGGGATTCTCTAAATACCCGCTCTGTTGAGAAAGTTGTCACAACTAAGAGTGTAACCAAAGCTCCTACTGCAAAGAAGTCTGAAGTTGTAGGTCTGTCTGCTCTTGAAGACGAACTAAGAATTGATGATGCTGAGTTATAACTAGCGGGGGTGTTTCAATGAGAGTATATCTGGCAGAAAAGGAATCCCAAGGATATGATTTGGCAAGAGTAATTGACAGCAATTTTACTTCTGAAAAAGGTTGTATTCGTTTATCAGACGGTGATGTGGTCACATGGGGATCAGGTCACCTCTTTGCTTTAGCAGAGCCTGATTACTATGATCCTGCTTTAAAAAAGTGGAATGTAGAGTCACTACCAATCCTGCCTACAGAATTTCAGTGGCTTCCAATAGACAGAGTACGCAAGCAGCTTAAAATAGTTTCAGATTTAATCTTAGACTCAGATGAAGTTGTGGTCTGCTCTGACTATGATCGTGAAGGTCAGCTTATTGCTAAGAATATCTTAAATTACTGCGGTTTTTCTGGCTCTATAAAACGTATCAAGCTAAAAGCGCTGGATCATGAATCAATTAAGCGTGCATTAGATGAAATGGTTGATTTTGATGAGTCAATAAGCTTGTATTACAGTGCCGTTGCCCGCTCTCACAGTGACTGGATCGTAGGTATTAACCTGACACGTCTATTTAGCTGTTTAGCTGACTGTGGAGAGGTGATTAACATCGGTCGTGTTATTACCCCTACCATAAACCTGATTTGCCAGCGTGATGAAACTATTCGCAACTTTAAACCTCGTGACTTTTACGAAGTTGAAGCTGATATATCTGTACAGAATGGTTCTTTTAAAGGTAAATGGGTTCCTGATAAATCACTTTTAGATCCTGATGGTCATGTACTTGATCAAAAAGCAGCATTAGCTGTTGTTGAAGCAATTAAGAGTCAGGCTATTGATATCAGCTCTGTAGAGCGTACTGTAAGCTCTGAAAATCCTCCTATGCTGTTCTCTCAGGCAAAGTTGCAGGCTTATGCTTTCAGACACTTTGGTTTTACTACAGAAAAAACCTTAGCCTTAACTCAGTCTATGTATGAAAAGAAGATCACAACTTATCCTCGTACCGACTGTCAGTTCTTGCCGGAATCACAGTTTGCTGAAGCATCACAGATTTTAGCAAAACTCTCTGCCGATCCTAATATTGTTAACGCTATACGTGGTTGCGATTTAAACAAAAAGCCTCGTGCTTTTAATGACAAGAAAATGAGTGGTCATGCTCATAACGCTATTGTGCCTTCATTAGGTGAACAGAATATCTCTGTGCTTACAGCAGATGAAATGAAGCTCTATAACATCATCAGACTTCATTATATTGCTCAGTTCTATGCTCCTGCACAATATGATGTTTTAACTATTAAGGCAAAATGTGGGGATTATGAGTTCATAGCTCGTGGTAAGACCTTAACTAAGTCAGGTTATCGTGTGCTGTTCCATTCTGGAGAAATTGATGATACCGTACAGAAATCCACATCTTCAGATACAGCACAAGATGTAAGCCTGCTACCTAATGTTAATACTGGTGAACGAGGCTATGTGCAGAACTCTAATCTTTTAACAAAGCGCACACGAGCTCCTAAACATTATGATGAAGCATCTCTTGTAGATACCATGAATGCTATCGAAAAGTTCGTTGATGTTGAACACGATGATTTAGAGCAGGAATTAAGACTGGGTACTGCTGCTACACAACCATCAATTATCGAAAACCTGAAGAAATACGGTTGGGTTAATGTAGTTAAAGATCATTTTGAAGCTACAGAAAAAGCTTTCAAGACCATGTCTATCCTTCCTGATGATATTAAGTCCCCTTCTATGACTGCTTTGTGGGAGCTTGGACTTGATAATATTGTCAGAAACGGTGACTCTCCTGAAGAGTTTGAACGTAACATTGTCCTCTGGCTTCAAGATGTGTTCTCACGTTGCAAAACTCAGGAGGCTATAGACTACATTCGTAAGATTGTAACTGCCAAGAAATCTACAGAGCCTGTTTATTACTGTGAGAAATGCAAATCCCCTCTTAAACTTCTCAAAGGTAAGTATGGACTGTTCTTTATCTGTACCAATGAACAGTGCAAACAGATATATAAAGAGAATAACCGCAAACCTTTACCTTTATTTAACGCAGAAACTGCTCCTAAGTGTCCTCAGTGCGGTTCACCTATGAAGCTGGGAAAGTCGAAGTTTGGTCTGTTCTGGAAATGTCAGAATGAGCAGTGTGGCATGTTCTTAAATGATGTTCACGGTAAACCTCAGATGCCTGAAAAATGCCCTGACTGCGGTAATTTTATATTCAGACACAAAGGTAAGTTTGGTTACTTCTGGTCCTGCTCTTCATGTAAGAAGATCATTGAAGATCTAAACGGTAAACCTGTTATTGATACACCTAATTGTCCATCATGTGGCGGTAAGATGCGTCTTATTAAGAAATCAAAAGAAGGTAAGGCTATTACTCCTTTCTGGTCATGTACTAACTACCCTAACTGTAAAGGTACTTTAGATAAGAACGGCAAACCATTTGAAAAGAAAATTAGAGGTAAATACTAATGTTCAGACTGATTGCACTGGCTGTCTTTCTGTTTGCTTTAGCTGTGATCATCTTTCCTGAAGAAACACTAAGCTATGTTAAACAGTATGGAAATGAAGCTTTAACAGAACTTGAAATTACGACCACTAAAACTCAAAGAGTCAAGCAGGACGTAATTAACCTTGTAAACAGTACTGGGGAGCTTGTAAAGAAGTAAGATTTCAGGAAGGGAACGTTATTTAGATAAAGTAATATCAAGACATACAAAAACAATTAAAGCCGCCTATACATAATGTACAGACGGCTTTTTATTAGGCTTTAGCCTGAGCCTCAGCTATTACAGCCTCAGCTGCCTTGCGAGCAGCCTCAGCTGTATCAGCTTTTACGGCAGCTAAGAAGCCGGTCTTGTGACAGAACACAAGATCACAGCCTCCGAGACTCTCCTTAGAGGCATCAGGTCCTGTTAAGCCCCAAAGTCTCTGAGGGAGTGATACCCTCTGAGAATAAAAATTCTCAGGAGTATCATCTACAGGTATAGTTTGAATGTTCCACTGCCCTTGTGCAGGGTAAGTGACCAAATCAAACTGTCCGCCCTCTTCGGCATTAGCCTTTAGCACTGTCTCTCGGTAAGGCAGAAACTTGTCTAAGACAAGTACTCTGCTACCGAGCTGTGCCTTTACGGCTTCTTCAGCCTCCTTCAAGAGCTGAAGTTTATTAGCTCCAGCTCTTAAGAAGTTCAAGATGTACTCCTTTAGGATCTCAACAACCCTCATAAAAGCTTCGTCTTGAGCAGGAGAATATATATCCTGCTGATTGAAGCTGCTGACCATCATCGTGATAGTCAAAGCCTGTGCCTCAGCACCATCAACCTTGAAGGTGCATTGGCCATTATCCTGCATATCTACAGGACGGCAAATTGTCTCATCGACACTCTGCCATAGGGTCTGAACCTGCTCCACATCCAACTCCGGATGTAATTTTGTAATTACAATGGAGCCGAAGTGCCTCCAGATCAGACCACAGGCGGCTAATTTTACTGAGGTACCTTCATGCACCTCAGTGAACTCACGCTGATGGTGGTCGTAACGCAACTTTGCGTTGTCGTACACACCGCCTACGTCTAGAGCAACGTAGGCATCCTCAATTTCTTGAGAATTACGGGAGCGTACAACACGCACCTCCTCTGAGCCTAATAATAGGCTCAGAAAGGCTGTACCAAATGTCTCATCGGCATGAAACAGCCCGTTGTGGGTAACAACGGTCTTTGTTGCGGTTGTAACTGTGTTCTTGTTGGTTGTAACTGATGTTGTCATTTTTAAGCCCTCCTTTGGGCAATTAACCCTACTGAGGACAGACAATATTCCTGAGAAGGAACATGCTGTCCCTTTCAGGGAGAAACTGACAGAACCATTTCTGTCAGCAATGAAATTTTGATGTAACGTCATCAAGATACGTCAGGCAAGCCTGAAAGATACTGATACTTTATAGAATTTGAGAATTTATGGATTGTGTATGTGGGGTAAGATGTAAGTTTAAAAATAATAAAGTCCGCTCAAACTGATTAAATCAGAATGAACGGACTTTTTTACATCTGAACCATTACTTTTCTGTAATAGTCCAGATGTACTCGTCTGCATAATTTATAAGGACGTTTGCGTAATTGTCCTTATAAATTAAATTCATAAAGTTCGGATCTTTTTTACAAAGATCCACTTGAATCCTCATTTCCTTTTGAGCCTCTTCAAGGCTCTCAAATAATTGGTTGACATCGAAGATTTCGATGTCGTTATCAACGTTTTTAATGTTTAAATTGTACATTTTTATTGCCCTCCATAGGCTGTTAATCCTTCAGAAGACAACTATCCCTTAGGGATAATCATCCCCTTCAGGGAGAAAAGCAGTGCACCATTGCAACTGCTAGAAATATAGATGTAACGTCATCTTAAAACGTCTGATAAAAATCAGAGATAATGATTAAATTGTAAATGAGTTATAGTTTTATTTTTGATAGATATGGGGTTAAGTGATAGCTTAGCAATAGCTTTTAAGTTACCGTGTAAATATTGAGACATTTAAGACAGGAACGTATCTTTAAAGTAACAGGTATTAAAAAAGCCCTTCCATATTGCTATGAAAGAGCTTTACTACTACTTAGAGGAAAATTAGAACTGGTATGAACCCTTTAAGAATACATCGAAGCTGTTAGTATTCTGTGAGCCTACATAGTTGATACCTGCATCAATAGAGGCTGTGTTGTTTTTGGTAAGTGACAGACCAGCACCTGCGCCATAGGTAAAGTCATCAATAATTTCAGCCTTTAATTTGTCGCCGGCTAAACCTACGAATGATGAGGTAAAGTCAGTATCGGTATCACCCATGTTGTAGCTTACTGATACGTTAGCAACAGGCTTTAACTTCCAGTCGTTACCCATTTCAAAGGTCTTTTCTACAGATAAACCTACTGGAATTGAGAAGATATTAGCTGTTGAAGAACCAACCTTAGCTACAGTTAAACTGTCAGCCTTTACATTGTAGCCATCAACCTTAATGTTGGTGTAATGTAAGCCTGCATTAGGTACTAAATCTACAGAGCCTACTGTAAATCTGTACTGACCGTTTACACTTGCCTTAACCAGAGTGCTGTCAATATCAGCGCTTAACTTGTGGTAAGCAAACATATTAAGTGATGAGTCAACATCATCCTTGATCTTGGTCCATGATAAATCACCTGAAATATCGAACTTATCGTAGGTGTAGCTACCGTAGATACCTAAACCCCAGAATGATACATCACCGTCTGTAGAGTCAGCTAAACCATTACCATCAGCCTTACCAGTACCTACATGGAAGAAACCACCTGCACGTACGTTGTTGTCAGCAAGATAATCAGCACCAACTGCTAATGAGCTTAACTTAACGCTTGAACCGTAGCCTAAACCATCTGAGTTTAGACCGTCAGCATCTGTGTAGTTAAATACTGGAGTTGTCCATACTGAAACACCTTTCTTAGCATCAGGTGTAAATAAGGTGCCACTGGTATTTGCTACGCCTGTACGATTAGCTACAGTTCTGTCAATCATACGAGAGGTTGTTAAAGCTGTCTGATAGATGCCACCTAACTGACCTAAACGAGCTGCCTGTTCTGCTTCTTTACCTCCGTTGGTTGTTTCGCCTGCTATTGCTGACAGGAAGTCAGCACCTGCGCCTGTTGTACCAAACTGATGAGCTTCATGGAAAGTATTGTAAAGAGCATTAGAAACGTTGAAATAGCTGTTTCTGGTTGCAACTTCTACTACTTCCTCAGTTGAGCCTGAAGTATTACCACCTGCTGATGGATTGCTTGGCTGTGAAGGTGTAGCTGGATTGGAAGGTGTTGTGGTATTCCCTGCGTTACCAGTATCACCTGTACCAGTGCCAGAACCTGAGCTTGTATTAGTTGAAGGTGCAATAGTTAAACCGTCAATAGTAACCTTAGAAATTGAATTTACCTTAACACGGGTTACGAAGTTACCGTTTCTTGATTTTACAGTTAAGCTATCTTCTAAACTGTTATCTAAACGACCGTCTCGATTTACTAATGCAACGTCTTTATTAAAGATCTTATATCTTGCGCCTGTTCTTAAAGTGTCAGAGTCTAAAATAATTGCTGAAGAATTATGATAGTAAACACGTCCTGCTGTACCCAAGTTCATAGCAGGTGTAATTTGATCAATAGCAGCAGTATCAGATACATCACCTGAGTAAGCAATAGAGTTTGTTAAATCTTTAGATAAGAAAACAGCTGAATTTTCACCTAAAGATAATGCTCTCCAATTAGTTTGTGGGAAGTTATTAGTATCTGTTGCAAATGTTTTTGCATCAAAGTTGTTATTTCCATCAACAACAAGTTTTTTAATTTCAATAGGTTTTGTCAAATAAGCTACAGCTTTCCATTGTGCTTCGTTTAGCTTAGTCTTGCCATCAGTATCAGTAATGATTAGATTTGCATCTCTTAACAACTGCTCTGCTTCAGCTTCTGAAGAGACACCTAAAACTAATGCTGAATTAGCGCCTACAGCACCTGTATATTGGTAAATATTGTCATTGTCATAATCAACACCAGGATCTGGATAATGACCAATAAAGAATTCGCCGTCATGTTTAATTGCTAAAATAGAAATATTGCTATTAAAATCAGAATTTACAGCAAATAATCCATCTGCTCCTTCAGCATGAGAAAAATTTTTAACAAATACTTTTGTGCCTTTCTTTAACTGTAATTCGTCAACAGCTAAATCTCGGATATTACCAGTTGCATTGTCTTCAAATGTAATTCTAATTGGATTTTCAGTTGCGGATGTAGCGAACAGTGATGCATTAGAAGCATTGATATTATTAGTTACAATTAAATTATCAATAGTAAATGGATGATAGATAGTACCGCCTTCAAAGGTAGCATTTTTAGCTGTGATTGTTGTTCTATCTGAGTTTAAATCCTGAAGATCTGGACGTACAGCATAATACTCACCAGTTGGTAAGAAATTAGTAGACTTTACGGTCAATTCATCAACCTTAAAATTACCACCATTAGTGATCTTTAAAGTACCACCGTCAGCAACGGAAATCTTTGAAGCTGTATATGGAGCGTCTTCTGTGAAAGCAGTCTTGCCATTATTTAAGGTTACAGTGTCCCCTGCATTGACGATAATGTCAGTCTGTGGAGTAGATGTTGTTAAGTCGATTGTGGTATCTGTAGCATTTGCTGTTAATGCGAAGAATGTAGCTGAAGATGCAATTAAGGCATTCTTTAATACACCTTTATAGTCAGCTATTAAAAAGTTCAATGCGCCACGAGTCTGTTTAATCATTTTATTTCCTCTTAAAGTACATGATATTTTTGTTTTAACAGATACAATTATATCACATAAAGTAATATTTTTAAAATAATAATTTAAAAATATTTAAGTTAAAACAATATGTTACGCTCTGTAACTTGAGAATTTTTAGAACGTAACAAACTACTGTAATCAATAAGAGAAATGATTAAATTGTTTTGAGGGGTGATGTGATTGTTTAATTAACTGGCATTGAGTTTTTGAACTGCTGCACGCATCTTATCAGTTCCACGTTTGTCGTATCTCTGAGTGGTTGCGATGCTTGAATGTCCCATCATGTCTTTTACGGTAACAATATCAATTCCAAGATTTAAAAGATTGGTTGCGTATGTTCTTCGCATATCGTGCGGGGTCCATTCTTTCATTCCTAACTGTCCTGCCCATTCTTTGGTAATTGAATAAACTCTTTGTGAAGTTAAACCTTCTTTTACTACGTTCTCGTATTTATCTACTCTTGTAAAACAAGGGCCATCCCAGTCTCCTCTACAGATAAACCATTCATTAAGTCGGCTAACAGTTTTGTTGGGAATAAAGCACATTCTTTCTTTATTTCCTTTACCTATAATGGTCAGGTAAGGTGTATCTTCATTTAGATGAATATCTTCGTATTTCAGAGTGGCACATTCAGTGCGTCTTAAACCACATTCAAGCAGTACAGACATCATTGCAAGATCACGTACATTGCGTGTAGTATCATCTGAAGACAAAATACCTTCAAATAAGGTTGCAATCTCAATCTTGCTTAAAGCTCTACCCTTACTTAAACGTGAACCTCTAATACCTTTAACCCTTCTAACCAGTTCATAGTCACGAGTAGAAAGAACTTCATTAACCCATAAACGCCTTGCAACACCTTTTAAAGCAGCCAGTGCTGTGTTGACAGTTGCAGGAGCGTAACTTTGACCTAGTTTAGATACTAATCCGATCAAAAGATTTTCTTTTAGCTGTGACCAGTCAAAAGTAAAAGGATCAGAATTTAAGATTTTTAATGCCAGTTTTAAGTACGATTTCATACTTCTTCTGGACATTTCAGATGGTAACGAGACGATATATTCATAAACAGAACGTTGTCCTGTTTGCTGACTGTGTTCGAGTAAAGAAAGTTCTCTCTTATGTTCATAATCATCAGTCAGTATCAGTTCATTTGACATATTAGTTTCTCCTTCCAAAACTAAAACGCATTTTTAATAAAGATACTATTTTTAATTATTATAGTATAAAAATATCTTATTTCAGATATAAAAAAGTCGCCTTTTACAGCGACTTCTTTATATTTATTTCTTTTGTTTATTGTTGACCTATCAAATTTTGATTTTGGTGGATTCATCTGTCTTTTATGAGTGCTAATACATCTTTATGTTCTTTTGCTTGTTCTGAATGATTTTAGAGAGTTTTGAGCTAATTTTTTAAGATCTTGTAATTAAGCTTTCACAGATCTTGATATTGGATTGCAGAGTTTCTTTTAAATTTAAACTTTCACCATTCGTTTACACACCTTCAAACAATTCAGAAGGGGAGATTCCAAAGTATTCAGTGATATCGAGTAGCAGATCAATCGATATCCGGTAAGGATTAGTTTTTGATTCTATGCAACCGATAGTTGATCTACTAACTTTCAAAGCCTTTGCAAGGTCATCCTGCGTAATATCCCTAGCTCTTCTTAATTTGCGTATATTTAAACCAATACGAATCAACTTTTCATCTCTTGATTGATTAGAAATTATCTCATCGCTCATTCTATTTCCTCATAAGCAAAAAGTATTTTTAATAAAATATCATTAATGAAAAAAAATTAGCGATGTTTAAAGAAAAAAATGTTGATAAGCCAAGAAATTAAATAGAAATCCTTCAGCTATTTTCAGATATAAATAAAGTTGCCTTTTACAGCGACTTCTTTATATTTATTTCTTTCTTTTATTTAGGCCACATAGCAC
>ERZ1023654.303-NODE-303-length-15088-cov-13.798710_pt1 | contig 15088 bp, 9 predicted proteins | sample MGYA00380338_ERZ1023654 | MGnify/ENA primary metagenome ERZ1023654 (study PRJEB33179, sample SAMN07448980) | human gut metagenome | biome: Human-gut; feature: Human associated habitat; material: Faeces | host: Homo sapiens | place: India: Bhopal | collected...
GTTGTTCCTATGTGTGAGAGTGGAAGGAATATCCTAGCTAAGCATAAGAAAAGACCCGCATTGTTTTGAAATGCGGGTATATGACATGGAAACTCGAATTACTTTTTGAGTTTGAGATCCTTGATAAGGGCTTGATATCCCTCATAGTCGGTTCTCTTGAGATAGGTGAGAAGCTTGGTACGCTTTGCGACGTGAATTGTCAAAGAACGCTTTGCACAATAGTCGTGAGTGTTGGCCAAAAGGTGAGCAGTGAGATCTGCAATCTCTTTGGTCAAAAGAGCGATTTGGACTTTGGTGTTACCAGTGTCCTTCTCGTCTTTTCCGTACTTCTTGGTAAGTTCGACGATTTCTTCTTTTGCTAATGCCATAATAGTTTTCCTCCTTGGAATTTTAGCTCGACCATGCCCATGAGAAAAACCGAGGAATGATTATCTCTCGGACAGGTTGCAATGGATAATTTTACTCCAATGTTTTTTAAATAACAAGTCAAATGATATTTTTGATTTGATCTCTGATCCTTCACCAGATAAAATACTGTTTTGTAAGAGGTGAGTCAGCAATGAAAAATATTCATGTATCGGCAGCTATAATAATGAAAGATAATAAAATCTTTGTGACGCAAAGAGGATATGGGGAATTAAAAGATTGGTGGGAATTTCCAGGCGGAAAAATAGAAGAAGGTGAAACTCCTGAAGAATGTTTAAAAAGAGAGATTAAAGAAGAATTGGAAGCAGATATAAACATAGATAAATATTTATGTACTGTAGAATACGATTATCCGAATTTCCATTTGAAGATGGAGTGTTTTATCTGTTCTTTGATAGATGGCCACTTAGAATTAGTTGAGGCTGAAGATGCTAAATTCATAACTGATGATCAACTAGATAATATCGATTTTTTACCAGCTGATTTACTCGTTGTAAAAGAATTGAAGAAATCCATCTAAAAGATTTCTTCCAATCTGTATTTAAAGATTTGATGATACATAAAATTATTCAGTCCAGTTGTTTCTTATTAAATCACGAAGTATTTATAAAGATATTCTGGAATAGGATTGTCCATCCTCAATTCAAACTTGACCACGTTTGTTTTCTTTCCTGATTCAGTAGTGTTTATTGAATTGATACATTTTTGTATTTTTGTGTTTCCTAGATAGTAGAAAGAACGTCTATTTAAACCATCTTTGTTATCTGGACTTTCTCTTTGTACGAACAACATTATTTGGCCGTTGTTCTTAGCTACGCTCAACAAATCTTTTATTTCTTGTGATTCAGTCGTTCTATCATGCCTTGAATCCCAACAAAAGATATTTTTATTTTTGAAGTAATCGGAGTAATTAATTTGGGATTCCTTATCCAAATGTTTGTTGTAGGTTACAAATATAGGGACAATATTTAGATCTTTGAAGATTCTATATCCATATATCGTGCTTTCTTGGTTCTTAGTTAGATTGATTAGACGAGAAACATCTTTTCTAGAATATCTTTCATATAGAACAAAATTATTATTTCCAGTGACATTAGAGAAATATTTCTTGTTTGAATAGATTGAATAATCAATTATTTCATTTATAAACTTATTGAAAGTTTTATTTGAAAGATGTTGTTTGAATTTATCAGATAATTGAATCTTATCATTCTTTATTGCAATAGTCGAATAAGCTAAAGATCCCTTAGCTGATAAAAATGACGTATCTAGTACTGATATCACTGACTTTCTAGTTTTTTCATCATATATTTGATTTTCAGGTAATTGCTTTATGAATTCTTCTTCATTTCCACCTTCAATCAAAGTTTTGAGAAGAAGACTTTCATGAATTCTTAATCCGTTACCAAAGCTATTAGATAGATATTTAATCTCATCCCTATCTTCTTGGCTTAATATATCAAATAATCCTTTTTCTTCTTTCGATAAGAAATCATAGTAAGTCTGTTTGAATAAATCTAAGAAAACTCTGCCTGTCAAATCTCCATTTTCATCATATTCAATTAAAGTTGGAATGCGGCCTAACTTGTTTTTAATAGCTATATATTGCTCTTTAATTCTTCTACTATCAGAATCTCTTGCCTTATCGCTTATTTCGACTATTGTCTTCATTGTTATAGGGTCGAAGTCTATAATGCTTCCACCTGGAAGCATTATGTTTGTCGTTTTAGATGCGTCTCGACCACCACCATTAGACTGATATTCTTCTCCATTATTCTTTGAAGAGAACGAATCTGGAATCATGAAATCATTCTTATAATTTCCAATGAAGTCTATTACAGTCAAATAATCCTTGCCTTCAAATTTTCTTAGACCTCTACCCAATTGCTGGAGAAATATAATTGTAGATTGTGTAGGTCTTAAAAGAATAATTTGATTCACTGAAGGAATATCGACTCCTTCGTTGAAGATGTCGACTGTTAAAATCATATCTAAATATGGATTATTAGTATTGTCTTCTTCCAATAGTTTTATATACTTTTCCCTATCTTCATTTGAACTGCTTCCTGATAGGAAAATCGTTTTGAGTCCACGATTATTCAGCTTCTTTGATAATTCTATCCCTTCCTCAATCTTTGATACAAACATCAAAGTTTTAATTCTACTTCCAGATGCTCCGTAATATTTTCTATTGTTGATTATATTGTCTATTCTATAATCGCATGTCAGCTGATCGAATGTTGCATCATCGCTCAATTGTTTTCCATTTATAAGGATATCCGATATTCCAAAATAATAAAAAGGAACTAACATTTTTGATTCCAAAGCATTGTATAGTCTTATCTCATATAAGATATTATGATTGAAGAAATTATAAATATCGTATCCATCAGTTCTATCTGGTGTTGCAGACATTCCTAGAAGAAACTTCGGCTGAAAGTAGTTTAAAATGTTTTGATACATTCCTTCTTTTCCGATTCGATGACATTCATCGACTATAATTAAATCGAATTCATCTCTTTTGAATTCTTTCAAATGAAGATTCATCGTATTGACTGTAGAGAAAATATAATTCTTGTCTTTTATATCGTGATGCCCATTAGAAAATAAATCTGCTTTGATATCTTGACCAAGAACATTTCTATATGTTTCTATAGCTTGTTTTAAGATTGTTTCCCTATGGGTTATAAACAACATTTTCTTTAAATCAATTTTATCTTTTATGGATTTAACACCGAATGCTGATGCATATGTTTTACCAGTTCCTGTCGCAGAGATCAAAAGACCTCTTTTATCACCTTTATCTATGGATTCATTAAGTTTGGTACAGAATGCTAATTGCATCGAATTAGGCTTGAATTCTTTCTTGATTTCTTTTGAATTCGATAATCTTATTTCTTTGAAAGATTCATATTCTTCTTCATATTTGTCGATTATTGTCTTTATGCTCAATGAATGATCATTGCTCCAAAGTGTTTCGAATCTATTCAAAATCTCTTTTGCTATTTTTCCATCTTTCTTTGTGACTATAAGGCTATTCCATTCTTCGTTAGATGTTAATGCTGATCCTGTTAGGTTCGATGATCCGATTATTATTTTGTATGTGTCTTTGAATTTGAAAATATATCCTTTTGTATGGAATCCTGATGGTTCATCTTTTGTATATTTGTCATCAATCCATAATAGTTTTACATCTAAATTTGGCATTTCATCCAATTCTTTTAAGGCTTTAGGCTCTGTGAAATCCAAGTAATTACTAGTTAATATCCGGCCTTTCACATTTTTGTTTTGACATTCTTTTAAAGCTATTTTTAATGGACTTATTCCTGAATCGCTGATAAAAGCTACAGAGAACATGAATTCATCGCAAGTCTTAAGGTTTTCAGCTAATACTTTAATGACTTGTTTTCTATCTAGTTTATTGTTTGAGTTATAAATGAATTCAGGTGAAAAATCAGAATTGATGTCATCATTATCTTTTATATATGCGTTTATCAATGAAGAAACGAATAATTCATCAGTTTGTTCCATAAATATACCTTCTGATCTTATTTTATTGACTATATGTAAAATGACCAGATCTCGAAGCTATATTTTTGATCCTAGAGTACGGTTTTTAATAAAAATCCGCTCGATTTTAATTCGAGCGGATAATGATCAAGTCAATTCTTCCATTGCCAGAGGCTGGAGTATATTTATCAACTTATCCATTACTTCAGCTTTTGTATTCATACCTTTTATCCTCAAAGTCAGGATTACTTTTGTGCATCTAGTGTTTTCGTACATAGCAGAACTGATATCTATATCTTTGACGATGACATTCATTTCGTCCATGACTGCTACAGCCTTTGACAAAGTCATTTCACCTTTAGTAACAAGATAGGCTAATCTATATGACTTTTTACGTGGATTTTTATCTTCCAATAGTTTTAGAACACTTAAAACTATTAAAGCAATTAAAGCTCCTATCATCGCTACAGAAATATAGCCGACTCCACAGCACATTCCTATTGCAGCTACCACCCAAAGGGTAGCAGCTGTAGTCAACCCTTTGACGTTGATTCCATTTTGGATTATCGTTCCCGCACCTATAAAACCGATACCTGTAACTACTTGAGCAGCTACTCTTCCAGGATCTCCACTTCCAAAAGCATACTTTGAAACAATAGTGAATAAAGTAGATCCGACACCTACAAGCATATGAGTTCTTAAACCTGCTGAATATCCATGCTTTTCTCTTTCTAGTCCTATCAGTCCAGTAAGTATTGCACTTATAACAATTACTATTAATGAATATAAGGTTATGTCCCAACCATTATTCCACATCGTCGCTATATCTTGAATGTATTTATCCATACTAGGAGAAACCTCCTTCCTATGAGTAAATTATAGTGTAAGCACTTACACAGATTCAATATTTAAGTCAATAATTTTATTTGTTTTCAATTGATTTTACTTCTTTTTTCTTTAAAGAAGATATTACAAAGGACAATGCAAAAGATAAGGCTGCTGTTTCTATAAACAATATTGTAATCAACTCTACCACATAATTGCTGAATACATTTATCATAGTAATTGATGTTATAAATGCTGCTATACATAGAACTAAATTGATAGATTTGAATATGATTTCATACTTGTTGATAAAAGCCTCTACTATTTCAAATAAAGAAGGGATAGCAAAGAATAAAACTTGGTACCAAATGCAATTGTATTTATTAGAATCTAGCATTACATAAAGAATTAGGACGATAATAAGACTAACATTGTTAACTGCTAGAATTCTATTTCCTTTGTCTTTCAATGTATCGAAGAAATCTTTTCCTTTTTTAAGATAAAGCCCATATTCTATTCCACCCCAAATCAACAATACTAGGAATCCAATAAGGCATATTGCAATGTTAACAAAGTTAGTTGCAAAGTGGAATGAATCAAATGTCACATAATAGTTGTTTCCAAGGTTTACATTTAATTTTGATAACGAGAAACAAAAGGTCATAAAGGATAAGGCTATTCCAATTATGATGAATTCATAATTGAATAAGGCTATGACAATGCTTTTCCTATTTTTATAACGATTTAATTCTAGTAAGCTTAGGATTATTCAAATTAAAGTTGCAAATATAATGCAAATCAAACTGCCTGCTGTTGAATAACAGCAATACATTATAATGAAATAAAGCATGATTCCTAATCCAGTAATTCCTAAAGAAATAGATCTTAGGATAGGAAAGTTCAATGGTTTCTTTTCCTTGATTTGAATAGAAGTATTGACTGGTTCTTTGGCTTCTGCTTTATTTCTTTCACCATTTATGATTTAGTCTACGGTAACACCATAGAAATCAGATAAATCTTTTAAGCTTTGAAGAGAAGGATAACCTTCGCCACACTCCCATTTGGATACGGCCTTTACACTGACTCGCAATATATCGGCTAATTGCTGTTGAGTAATGTTCTTCTCTTTTCTTAGACTAACTAAGAAGTTTCCGGTTTTAATTTGATCCATGTTTTTATCTCCATTCGATAAGATTATAAGATTTCCACGAAAAATAGGGTATTCCATTTTTGTCCACGAAAAGTAGATAAGATATTTGTAAGGAAATTTTAATAGTTATTACTTATTAAAAATAATGTACAGTTGTTATAAATATAATATATATTAGTTTTTTAAAAATAAAAGAAATAAATTGATATTTTGGATAACCAATTTTAATTTATAAATATAAATTTGTCCAAAAATAAAGCTTAAATATTAAAAAATAATTGTTAAAAGAATAATTTGTTTGTTTATAGCATAAAGGTAGAAACTCATGTGTTTCTTTTAATAGATGTATGCCTAAGTTTTTTTATCATCAAAGTGTTATTCGATTGAATTTCTGTAATCTAATTAAGAATTGCTTATTGAAAACAATGGGTAAAAAATGTAGCAATGCTTAATTAGTATTTTAAATTTATATTTCTAGAAACAAAAATAGAAGTAAAATAATACAAGGAGGATTAAGCAATATGATAACTACTGATATCAATGTTATTTGTCCTGATAATTTAAAGCTTTATTTAATTCAAAATAGAGTTTTTAACCATGCTCATTATTTTTCTAAGAAAGATGTGTTAGATAGTGCCTTTTATACTTATGAAAAAGAAGATGTCTTATCCTATGCTTTGAATAGAAATGTCTCATTTGCTATTGCAAAAAAGAATTTTGAAAGCTTCCATCTTCTAACTGATAATAAGAATTTTAGCGGTGATGAATCTATAACATTAATTAAATTGAGAGAACTTAGAGATAATGCTATTACTAATGGCTATTTGCATAAGCCTGATTATATGAATCAATATGCATTAAATTCTAGACCAGTAATTATTATCGGATATACTAAAAATGATTATGATTTGATTAGTGCTTTTAAATCATTAAATATTGATATCTCTAACTCTTTTAAAGAAGTAAAAGATTTTTTAAATGTTTATCATGATAATTTCATTGAAAAAGTAATTCTCTATGGTGAATCCTGGATTGAAGTTCTTGAGGGATTGAATTGGTTATGCTCAGAAGTATCAAATGATATAAAGGGTGGAAAAGTAGATTTTGCTGATTATCAAATTGTTTGTCCTAGTTCTTATTTCAGCATTGTAAAGAATACAGCTTCATTATTTAATTTACCTGTTTCTGTTCCTATTGATTGTGTGAGAAATATAAAAGAAGTTAAAGAGTTTATCAACGATGTAAAAGGTGGAATGTCTTTAGATGACTTAGCTATAAAAGCTAGTCTTATAAGAAATACGACAGCACAGTCAGCAATCATCAAAGTTTTATCTACTATCTATACATTAAAGAAAAAAAGAAATATAGATTTACCATTGAATTTACTTGTTGAATATTTGGAGAGTTCTTTATCTTCAGCAATCGACTTTGATGATGGAATCGAAGGAATAAGTGTGGTTGATAATTTAGTTGACTTAGTTCCTTCCAAACACCTACTAGTTCTAGGATTCTCTGATGCTTTAGTTTCAGTATCAAAGGATAATGGAATGATTGCTGATGCCTATAAGAGAAGATTTACTTATGAGCAACTATCTACTGAAGAGAATAAATCCAAAGAATTGATAATAAAAGACAATCTTTCGCTTTCTCAAAATGTAAGGATGTCGAGAGCGGCCAATGATTGTTTTCAGGAGTATCCAAAAGTATTTTTCTTAAAGGGATCTGATTGGATATCGGAAATAGATAACTCAATTAATGAATATGATTCTTACGGCTCTGTTATTGGAGAAGGAAGAAAGGACCTAAGTTTTTATCATTCTATTCTTCATAACAGATATGATTCTGTTAGATATGAAGATGATATGGCTGAAGCAATTTCTAAGAATGCTAAGGAAAGTGCAAATGTTTATTGCTCTTACGATAACGATTTCGATAGTGATGAAGAAACTCAAGAGTATTTTAGAAATTATTTTGAGGAGAATTCTAAAATCGAATTGTCTCATACATCCTTAGATTGCTATATGAATAATCCTTTCTCCTATTATTGTAAAAATATTTTAAAGCTGAAGGGATCATCGAACTTTACAAATATAGCAGGTCAATTGATTCATGCTCATGCAGAGGAAAGAGACTTGTTTGATTTTGACAAAACTGTCGATAATCTTCTAAATGATGCCAGACATCCAATTCCTGAGATCTTCTGTGGAATGAATAGAAATCAATTAATATATTTCTTAAAGAATGCTGATTTGAATTTTACCTGTCATGATTTAGGAATATTAAAAAAGTTTGAAGAAACATGTGGATGGGAGCAAATTAGACCTGAAGAAGGTGATGAATTTACTGCTACTATCGACATGCCTATGAATTCATCTATTAGAGTTTTCTATGATCAAGTGTATAGAAGCGATAATGATTATGTATTGGTAGATTATAAAACTTCTAGTTCTACCACCTATTATGTCAATAGAACTAACTCCCTTTTGGGTAGAATGCTTCAACTTCCTTTGTATTCGGTAGTTTTTGATAGAGTCATGAAGGCAAATGGAATGAAAACAGGAGACTTAATAGGATCTTATATATGTAGGATTCCTTACTCGGCTCCCTATGATTTAGACTATAGTGGAATAATCACTGGATATTCATTCAAAAATGAATATCTTCCTATCAAGGAAGATTTCCAAGGGGCCTTTGGAATCGATAATGTATCTAAAAATACGGATTTTATAAAAAATTTATCTGATGAAAAAGTAATGCTAACTTCGAAAAATGATATTTCTAAAGAAGGTGTTAAATACAATCTTATTTGTAAGATTCAAGATTTCATCACAAAAGATTTGACATTTGGTGCAAAATCAGATTCTTTATATCCCAATGGGAGCCCATCTACAGATGGACTGGGTATTAACGATAGAATCAGATCGGCTACTCTGACTTCTTATTTTTATTGTCTTAAATACTTGAGAGAAGGAAGACTAACTGATAAGGACAATCCAAATAGAATTAAATGGTTTCCTGTATATCCAACTTATGTTTACTACAATGGCTCTAACAAGGCCATGGCAGAAGAGGATTATCCAGACATTAGTTTTACAAGACCATATCAAAAACATGAGATAGTCATTGCAGATTTTGATGAATCAACTCTATCAAGTGTGCATGGGGACTATGATGGTATGAAAATGCCTGATGGTGGTTTGATCGATGATGAAGTGAAAGATGATGCTATTGACGATGCTAATGAAGATAACAAAAAGGAGAATTGATGAAATGGGTTTGCTCAACGATAATGAATTAGCTGATTTTAATGAGTTCTTGATGAAAAAATATGGAACTTCACCCGATGGGTCTCATAACTCAAAGTTCGAAGCTATTACTACTTTCAATAAAAATATACTCCTTTCTGCTGGTGCTGGTTGTGGCAAGACCACAACTCTATCTTTAAGAGTCTTATATGGAATCTTGGTGAAGGATTTATCCGTATCAGATATGCTGATTTTGACTTTTACCAATAACGCAGCTAGAGAGATGAAAGATAGAATAAAGGATGATTTGAAAGAGTTTGCAACTAAAAAAGAAAAATATCCATTCATCAACGAGGAAGCTAGCAAAAAGCTATTAGATGAAGCTGAAAAGGTTGATTCGGCTCAGATTTCTACATTTGACTCTTTCTCAAATGCTATAGTTAGAAAATATGCTGATAGATTAGGAGTATCTCCAACATTTACTATTTTGGATCAAACAGTAAATGACTATATGTTTTATAAAGCCGAAGATGAAATAATCAATAAGGAATTCAACAATCCAAATTCAAAGATTAGATCTTTTTTTGATAGGGATGTTTCGACTAATAGTGGATTACTTAAATCTATGATTGCCTCATTGGAAAAGATGAGACAGACTGAATCTAATGCAGAAGATATATTCGATAATTGGAAAGAAAATTATTTAAGTAATCAGGAAGAAATACAAAATAATGCAACTTCTTATTGCTTGAATTATTTTGCTGAATATATGATGGCTCTTGGTGCTGTATTGGATCAGTTTAGACTTGATTATGTCGATGTTCAGGCTAATGATGAGGGAAACTCAGCAACGTTCTTTGAAAGAGCAGCAGAAAAGATTAGAAAAATCGGTAAGAAATATTACTATCTTGAATGCCAGGATTACTATTCTGAAGTCCAAAATATGATTCATGATATGGAAAACATTTCATTTCAAGGAAAGAAAAGCGGTCCTAAAGAAATCTTTAGGCCGATGGACCGTAGTTGGTGGAAGAATGAAGTTGTAAGTCAGTATGAAGGTGATGATCAAAAATTAGAATTATTGGAAAAGCAAAAGAAGTGTATTAAAGACTCCTATGATAATATCAAGAATTCTTTGATTAAGATTTTACCTACCGAAACCTCAGTTGCATTGATGGACAAGAATGCCGAATATATAGATTATGCAATTGAATTGAATAAAAAGATCCATCAAATAGTTCAAGAGCAAAAGAAAGAACATAACGCATATACATTCTTCGATGTCTCTTATATGTGTCTTAAGCTATTAAAAGAGAATTCTGATATTAGAGAAGAAGAAAAAAATAGAATTAAAACCATAATGGTCGATGAATATCAGGACTCTAATAATTCACAAGAAGAGCTTTTGATGTTGTTAGGAACTGATGAAGAACAATTGCTGGCAATGGATGATGACAATAAAGTATTCACTGTTAATTTCGTCGAGAACAGATTTAATAGAAATATCACTTTCATGGTCGGTGATGTCAAACAATCTATTTATGGATTTAGAAATGCTAAGCCGGATTTATTTATGAGTAAATATCAAAATCCAGAAGACAATAATTTTGAATTATTGACTATGACTGATAATTATCGTAGCGATAGTCAAGTCGTGGATGAGGTCAATAGCTTCTTTACTAGCAACATGACGTTACAAGTTGGAGGTGTAGATTATGCAAATGATATAAATCAACAAATCAAAGCATCAAACAAAACACTAAACCAAATCAGCTCGACTGATTTCAATGATTTAGGCTCTTATGATTATGATTTTGAAGATAAGGAACTTCCTATAAAAATTACTAATGGTCAGCTTAAGAAACACATAATTGCATTTGATATCGCCAAGAAAATTAAGTCTTGGGTCGAAAGTAAAAAAGTGATTGTCACTGAAAAGAAGGATGGTAGTAGACGTCCTGCCGAATATAGGGATTTTGCAATCCTAGTAAGAGCAAAGAATCAAGCTAATCCATATGTCAAAGCTTTTTCTAGTTTGAATATTCCTTGCACTTTGGACATCGACCAAGATTTTAAGATGAATACAGCGACTATGGTTTTAGAAAACTTGGTCAAGCTAGAGTATTATTTGACTGAAATGAAATCCGGTAGAAAACTCACCAATGATGAATTAGATTCATACAAGCATTGTATAGCTTCAGTAGAAAGAAGCTTTTTGCTCAACGTAAGGGACATTCAGATAATTGAAGATGTTAAGAATTGTCTCTCGTTGGATGAAGCTAAAAGACCTTTAGTCTTGAAAATGCTCGATGAAGTCAATGTTCCCGGCGAGTCCGAAATCAAATCGCCAAATCAAATCATCAAAGAAATCTTTTCAAAGTTTGATGTCTATTATAAGATTTCAACTTTGAACAATCCTGATGAAATACTTTCTTCTTATAATTTCTTCATCGGCGAAATCGATAATTTGTCTAGTATGGGATTCTCATATAATGAATTCATAGAATACTTCAAGGAATTGAGAGAAGGCAATTTGTCTGATACTCCACAGGAATTGAAACTTTATAAAGCCAGAGGTAATTCTATTTTGATCACCACTATTCATAAATCAAAAGGTATGGAATATCCTTTTGTCATAGTTCCTATGTCGAATAAAGGACCTAAATCTAAAGAAGAGAATGGAAGTCTTATCTTTGATGAAAAATATGGATTTATTCCTTCTTTTACTAAGGCGGATAGGGATTTTATTCGAGAGCAATGTCCAAGAGATAATTCCAAAAAGGATGCTAATGGGGAAGGAAAAATATGGAATCCCGATAAGAAAAATGAGTTCAAATTTGTTTTCCCTCAGCTTTTAGCTCACGAATTACAAAAAATGGAAGATGATTTGAGCGAGCACTTACGTTTGGTCTATGTCGCTTTGACCAGAGCGAGATTAGCTAATGTTATGGTCTTTTCAAATAGCATTACGATGAAGAGCAGACTCTACTATTCCACTAGACTTCAGCCTAAATCGTTTGAAGATTTTGGTGCTAGAGCTTCGCATAGCTTTATGAGACTTCAACATGGCGATTGTGCTCATTATTCTATGGAAGATATCATCAGTGATGTCGATAAATCTAATATCCCATATAAACAAGAATTATTGGATTCAAATTCATTTTCTATTAGATTATGTGATCCGTTACCTGACTCGGTAACTAAGAATAAGCTCAATAATTTTTCTAGAGCTAGTAAGGCTGATTCAGTCTTTGCAGATAAGGATAATGAGAAATTTGGAACCAAGCTTCATTTAGAATTAGAAAACTTAGATTGGTCAAACTATCCTACATTGCCTAAATCAGATTTTATAAAGAATGAAAGAGAAAAGATGTTGATCGACAAGTTTATTCAATCAGACTTTATTTCTAATTTAGTTGGAAGACATCCACAGTTCTATCAAGAATTCGAGTTCATAGATCCTGTTTCGCATCATGAAGGAAGCATCGATTTAGCTATAGTAACTGATGATACATCATATGTCATCGACTATAAAACTTCATCTACAGCTGATTTGGCATATAGAAGACAGGTGTCGATATATAGAAAGAACTTAGCTGAATTGCTGAATATAGACATTCACAAAATTGAATGTTACCTATATTCGATTATCGAAGGAAAGTTTGTTAAGGTTGATGTCGATGATGTCAAATAAAATATGATAAAAAATGTGTTCCTTGATTTGGAACACATTTTTATTATTAGGCTTTTTCTATATAGTAATAAGATGATTGGTAGTCTTGGAAATTGACAGTTACCGATTTAGTTGACTTACCTGAAATATATTGCTTTTGTGTCTTTTCCAAGTCCACTTGATTATATAGATCAGGACATTCTTCTTTTATATCTGATAGACTGTTAAAATATGAAATAATGTGTGTACTGATTTCTACATTAGGAGTAGAAACTCACTGACTATCAAATGAATAATTAGTAGTCGTTGTGGTTTGAGTTTTTACGCTTAACCCGATATTATCTTCTCCTATAGATAGGTAAGAATATATTTTATCAACTGTTGTCGTGCTCTGTCCGACAACCATCTTATCTGTAGTTATTTCCTTAGTCCAATAGTAATAATAACCGTTGTATAGAACACTATTGGAGTAGCGATCAGAGGAGGATCTATTTAATGTGTAGTCTCTTTTAACATCATATGTAATAACGACATCGTTTGTAATTGAGACTGTAGTGTTAGTGCATCTAATATCGTTATTTTTTACGATTAAAACCTCGCCTTTGTTTAAGTCAACATAATTTCTTGTCAAAGAATTGTTGCAGCTGAACAATGACACTGACAAGATTAAAACTAAAAATCCTTTCTTTTTGAATCCTTTCATTTTCTTTTTCCTTTCATTAATAACACATTGTTATTTTATTTAGATTTGACTATAAATGGAGGAGAAACATTGTGAAAATTATTGAATGTGTAAAAATTAGTGCTTATAAATAAAAAAACTTGATGTGTTTAAACATCAAGCATATTGATCTATTTGGCGGGGGAATGCAGGATTTTTCCGAACCTCCTTGAAGGCCTCAAAGCCCATTTTGAATCCTGTTTCATACCCGAATAGGTCGTATTCTGCGGTTATATTCCCTTCCGTTCCTATCTCGACTCTCTTGACGAAGCAGTCGAGGAGTACGGATTTCGCCTTAGGATCTTTGATATCGTAAGCGGATAGCTCATTCATGGCTCATCTGATTTCATCCTTCGAGAAGCTTTTGGAATTAAGAGATAGTTTGGAAAGCTCCTCATCCAGCCGGCTTCTCTCGGATTCAAGGGAGAGCAATGCCGACTTTGTGGACTCGGTTACGATTTCCATGCCTATTGCCTTGACGAAATTTCCGATTTTCTTTTCGACCTCGCTTCTTCTCTTCTTCATCGACGTTATCTCAGGAGCCTCTTTCTTCTGCTCGGAGTAGATACAATCCACGATGTATCTTCCCGTCTTGCCATCGGAAAGGAGCTTAAGAAGCACAGAAAGAGGATATCCTTCTTTATCGCTCTTCCGTCGTTTCTCGTCTTGCAACTTCTCCACGATGGATTTGATGGAACAGCTTCTTTCTCCGTAAAGATGGAAAGTTTCTTGGGCTATCGGGCCTTCTTTCCCGTGCATTCTGATCCAGTTGGCAATGATGGAGAGGCGTTCATCGGGAGTGGGCTTTCTCATTTCCCATAAAGGCACTCTGCCGTCTCTTCCAGCTCTCACATATACGAAGCCGTAGTGGTTCTTAGGCTTGTCGCAACTTCTAATTGCGGATGGGTGTTCCTGTCTTATGCTGACTATATTCTATCAGACATAGGTGAAATTTTGGCTTTCTCTTGGCTTTGGTCAAATCGCGGTTTAGAGGGGAGGTAATGGCATGATAAAAAAGAAATTAGAAGAATATCTGGACTATAAACAGCCACAGCCTTACATCGTTTCAAATGAGCAATATTCAAACGAATATAAAACGCCTGTTTTGACTGCGGGAAAAAGTTTTTTGCTCGGAATGACCAATGACACAAAAGGAATTTATCCAGCCTCAAAAGATGAGCCGATCATTCTTTTTGATGATTTCACTACGGATATCAAATGGGTCGACTTTCCTTTCAAAGTAAAATCATCTGCATGCAAAATCCTAGTGCCTAGAAACGACACAAATTTGAGATTTTGCTATTACGGCATGAAGTCATTGAATTTCGATGCTTCGCAGCATAAGCGATACTGGATTTCTCAATATAGTCAGATGCAACTGCCGGATTATTCTAACGCAAGAAAAGCGGAAATCGTTGAGAGGCTTTCAAGAATCGAAAATCAAATCAATATCAAAGAGAATCAATTAAACAAATTAGATTCTTTGGTCAAATCGCGGTTTAACGAGATGTTCGGCGATGCTGATTTCAAGAGTGTAA